>OLPB01000110.1_pt1 | contig 53572 bp, 54 predicted proteins | sample 1672001 | NCBI WGS metagenome assembly OLPB01 (sample SAMEA3136635, study PRJEB25190) | human gut metagenome | biome: human gut; feature: human-associated habitat; material: faeces | place: Austria | collected 2013 | reverse complement strand
GGCACAGGTCAGCGGTAAACTGCGACAGCCGCTTTCCAAACGCCTGCGTCAGTACGAAAATCCCCACAAGGGCACACAGCAGCAGCGCCCCGCCTGTCAGCAGCACCGCCGTCTGTTTTGTCACAAAAAACAGGACTATGGTGATCCCGGACATGGAGAGGACAAGCCCTATTGCCACCCGGCCAAACAGCCGCTTTACCGAGAGGTTTTGAAACTTCATTTTGCCTCGCCTCCCGTCCATTGATAGCCCATGCCGTAAACGGTCTTGATGTAGGGCGCGCCGCCGTCGGCTTCAATCTTGCTGCGAATCCGGCTGATGGAGGTTGTCAGGGTGTGTTCGTCTACAAACCTCTCGTCTATATCCCACAGCTTTTCCAAAAGCTGCCCACGGGTCAGCACTTGCCGGGGATTTTTACGGAACAGGTTCAGCATTTTGTACTCCATCGGGGATAGGGTCAGGGGCTTGCCATTTAAGGAAGCCGTCTGCTCCGAGAAGTCCAGAAACAGCCGCCCGTCGTCGTAAATGTCCTTAGCCGGTTTGTGGTGTTCCAGCATGGCGAACATGGCTTTGATTTTCCGCTGCAAGGCCCCGATCACAAAGGGCTTTGTGATGTAGTCCACCGCGCCCACCTCATAGCCCCGTATCTGGTCGCTCTCCTGATCGTTGGCGGTCAGGAATATTACGATGGTGTCCGGGTGCTGGGGCTTTATCAGCTTGCACAGTTCAAAACCGTTCCCGTCCGGCAGGTTGATGTCCAGCAGCACTAAATCAAATTCCCGCTGGCGGATGGCTTCGGCTGCGGTTCTGGCATTTAGGGCAGAAGTCACGCCGTAGCCGTCTGCGGTCAGGTTATAGTCTAACATCTTATTCAAAAAACTGTCGTCCTCGACAATTAAAATCTGCTCCATATTCTCACTTCCTTTGCTTTTTGCAGATAGTATAACAGGCAAATGTCCGAGAATTGTTACAAGGACAAATATATTTATCATTTTACAGCTTTTTTATGTGTACTGCAATTTTATAAAAGAAAGGACAGCAGTATCATCAAATTGCTGTCCTTGCGGTTTATTATAGCTGGTAGTGTATAAGCGTGGGTTCATCATATTTGGTGTGGTATCTTTAACTATGGGAAACTCCCTTTTCCCATTTATTTACCGCAGGAGTTGACACTCCCAGATAATTTGCCACCTGTTCTTGTGTTAATCCCACAGTTTTTCTATAGTTTTTTATCTGTTCACCAATACGCATTGTTCTCACCTCCTGTTCTCGCTATAATTATATCGTTACTAGTTCATGTTTACAATTGAGCCTTTGTTTAATTATCATTCTGTTTTTTTAACTTCTAATTAATTTTTATCTCATGTCTCTACCATCTATTCTTACACATAAATTATTTCTCTCATCACAATTTCTTCCGCGCCGGCTTTGACATTATTCATCAATCTAACCCACCTCATCTGATCCTGCCTCTTTAAGTTTTCATTTACACCCTGTTTTTCTACCATCTGTTTCATTAACACTTCTACCTGCTCTGTTGCTTCCTGGTCAATCTGATTCAGATGTGCTGTCAGCTTGCCAGATAATAACAAGTTTTGATACCGTATTGGTCTATGTTCTTTCAAAAACTGTTTCCGTAACATTCCATATTTTCCATATGTCGGTTCTTCTTCATTCAATACCAGATCCGGCAAATAATAATCTCCACACAGGGTATAGCTTAATCCATTCTTTTCATCATAAATGTGTTTTTCCATGATTTTATCTCTCCATTTCTCTATTTTTTGATTTATTTTTCTTACGCTGCTGATTCTCCATCTCACTCTTTTTTATTCCCCAGGCTAATCTTTCATGAAATCTCCGTATTTCCAGACTTAACCGATCACTTTGATATTTAATGAGGAAATTTCTAAGCCATTCCTCCGCCTCTCTTTTGGTCGCAAAACCTCTTTTGGTGGATTTCCGGCGTTTCCCCTGCCAATCCGTATAACGATACTGAATCAACCATTTTCCTGTTTTCTTGTCTTTTTCCGCTTTCATTCGACCACCTCCTATGCACTGAAACCATACCAGCGTTTTTCAAAATAGCGTCTGGGAACTTTGCCCGCAATCACCAGAAATCCTTCTTTTTCCAGTTCCTGATTCAGCTTACGAATCAACTTGTAAGCATGACCTACAGAAACACCCAACATTTCTGCGAGTTCATTTGCAGTAATATAAATCTTGTTGTTTTCTGCCATATATGCATCCTCCTTTTCTTTTTTATAGCGATATCACTACATTTTATATTTCCATTGTATGTAGCGACTTCGCTATTGTCAAGTATTTTGAAATGCCAGTAGAAAATTTTTTTCAAACATGGTATAATGTAGCCATCTCGATACATGGAGGACGATAAAAATGACCATAGGAGAAAAAATCAAATATTGCCGAAAGCAAATCGGCATCACACAAGATAAACTGGCTGAGTTGACCGGCATCCATCCGGTTTCTATCCGAAAATACGAAACAAATAAAATGCAGCCACAACCTCCTCAGTTAGAAAAAATTGCAGCTGCACTCGGCGTCAGTTATAATGCTTTGAATGGCAGTGACACTGCCGGACTTCGTCTGGAAACAGTCGGTGATCTGATGGGCGTACTTATGGTCCTTTGCAATTCCGGCATCCTCCAGATCAGCGGAGAGCGTGGAGAAGACAAGCTGTTAAAAGATGATACTGTATCTATCCATCTGAATCCGGTTCTTTCTTCTTATCTCGAAATCGGATATACCAGCAGAGGGAAAGCACATACGCTGTCTTTGCAAGATGCTTTATTGAATATCAGAAGTTATAAGGTATTTAATGACTTATTGAAATGGGAAAAAATGGATTTTATCTATCAGAGTGCTTTAAAATCCGCTGGGGATAATCCAAATGAAGCTACACAAGCAGCTATTGATGAGATAGCTGAGACCAAAGAGAAGGTAGAATTGGAATTGCAAAAAAGCCAATTTCCACTATTTGACAACATAAATGATTAAGGAGGTTTTTTATGTCAAAAAACTCATTAGAACTCAAAGATTTCGTCAATGATCCTACATTTATAGAAAATATGAATAGAGCTTTTTCTGATCTTAGAGCAGATTATGAATTGTCCATGGACTCTACCTGCGAAAAAATAAACGAATTAAAATCTTTACATGTTGATGTCAAAAACCATTTATCAGATTTAACAAGTTGGTCCCGAAATTCAAGTGGAGTAATCTCTGGATTAAGAGGAACAGGAAAAACTCATTTATTCATGCTCGCACGAAGCGCATTAAATTCAACCCTTTGGGATGCTGAAAAAAGCCATAACTTGTGCATATATTTGAATTTGAAACGTCTTTGTTTACCAGAACAATTTGACTCAGATTTATTTAATAGAATTTTTAGCGTATTTATATACGATGAAGTCTCAAAACAATTATTACAAATTTTGTCTGGTTTATCAGAGGAAAACAAATTAAAACAATTTCTTTCTATGTTTAACACCCAAAAGCGCAAAGTTAAAGAAAATCTTGAAAAAGCAATTTTATCTTTATATGAAATTAAGCAAATCGCTTACAACGGTAATGAACGTTTTTCAGAATTAAGTACTGGTTCCTTAGAAACCGAAAGTTATGATCATTTATTAGATGAGTTTTCTACTCAATTAAATGAGTCACTTACTTTAACTGACGCAGGTTTTTCCTTTGATATAAATGCTTCATCTCTTGAAGAAATATCAGAACGTTTAAAAACTAATAATACATATATGCAATATCTAAATGTTCAAAGTGTACGGAATCAATTAAATTCTATAATATCTTTTTTGAAAATTGATAGCATTACGTTTTATGTAGATGAATGGGAAAAAATCAGCTATAATCCTGAGATTCAAAAACATGCTGCCTTTTTCATAGATAGAATTATAGACACACCTCTTTATTTTTGGATTAGTGTTGTTCCTTATAGAGGATATTTGTATAATCTTGATAATGGAGCCGATTTACAGCATCAAATCAATCTGGATGACAGCCTCATTTTCGAAGCATCACCTACAGATAAGGTGTTATGTATGAACTATTTTAAAGAACTTATAAACAATCGCTTAGATTACTATTTTGATAATCCGCAAATTAATTTTCATCTTCTATTTAACAATGATGCTAACTTTGAAAAACTTGTATTAGCCAGTATGGGAAACACTCGTGATTTTGGTACAATGCTGTTAAAGTGTTGGTCTGAATTTCAATCCTATAGGAATTCTCCATTAGTCCAAGGACGTCCCTTTAAATACATTTCATTACAAATGGTTACATCTGCAATTAAAGATAATGGAGATAAAAAAATAAGTAACCTTAATAGCAACGAAAACACTTTATCGGTTTGGAATGACATTCTTAATTTCTGTCTGTCAAAAAAATCAAGTCATTTTGCAATTAATGAATCACAGACGGAGTTAGAATGTTTGCGTAAACAAGAATTTTCTGATTTAATTTATCATAGACTTCTTCATTTTAGAAAGGCTCATGTTCCTACAAAAGATGGGGGACTCACAGATAAATTGTCGATTTACGCCATAAATTATGCTTGTAGTTATAATCTCCATTCTGAAAGTAAAATATCTTTTATTACAGAATATAAAACAATACATGATCGTGTTCGTCGTTATATATATCACCCTTCAGCAATTTTACAAAAACTGCAAATCAAAGAAGGAGAGATTTTTCCATGTAGCAATTGTGGTGAACCCATAAATATTCTAAAAATGAAAGCAGCTTGGGATAATAATGCATGTCCGTTTTGTGGTCAACATATTAGGTACTAAAAATTGTACTCAATCTGTACTCAAACCACATAACAAGAGCCCGGAAACCCGCATAAACACTGGATTTCCGAGCTCCATTTTTTATTCGAATTCTACTCCATTCTCTGTAACATGGTGTAAAATTGGTTCGGTACAGACGTCAGATTTACTACTATTTTTAATTTTTTTCTATTCTGCATCTCGTTTCAGAACTTTTTAGAACCAATCCAGAACCACGGTACTGCTATAGAACCAGAAGTTTTTAATCTTTCAGTCTGCTTAACAGCATCTGATAATGCCGCTGTCCGATATGCCGTCCGGCACGTTGCAGACCATCCACGCATTCTCTCACTTCATCCGAAGTCAGTTCGTGCTCCTCATAGGCAGCCATAAGAATCCCTATCGTCCCCATGATTCTAAGCCCCATCTGTGCTGATACGTTTCTTCCCTTTGCTTCATCCATCAATAGCAGATCTGCTTTTAATTCATCTGTCAGAACAATCGCTTCACTCTCGCCCTGATCAAGACCTGTTGCTCTTTTTAATATACTGGCGGATTCCGGATTGTTTACAGGCTTCACTACGATAAATTTCGTTTGTTTAATCTGATTCGCTTCAAGCTGAAAACGTTCATCGGCTGTCAACTCATCAAATACTGCCTGCGGAATCAGAACATCTCCAAACAGCTTTTCCAGCAAATCTATACGATTGATTTTAAGAAGTGATATCAGCGGTGTTGTATCAGAGACAACAATCATACCGCAGCCTCCTTCTTTTTGAGTTCTCTGAAAGTATTCAGTTCATCATCCAGATCATCCATCGTCATATCAAAATAGGAATATCCTAACTTATCATACAGATCAATCAACTCGGATTTTCTGATTCCCAGAATTTCAGCCGCACGACCATGAGATATCGTCTGATTCAGTATATATGGATACAGCAACAGTGCATTTCGGGTAAGCTCTGTTTCCGGATTCATAGTTACCAGATATTTTGACATTCCTACCGGAACTTTAATAGTTACAGATTCTGTTGTTACCATAATATCACGTCCTCTCTATTTCTAATATATCATTTCATATAACATTATTCCCATATTTAATCAGTGAAATTATACTAAATCTTTAAGATAATAGGATGGCGTTACAACTGCTAGTTTGCCCCCTGTATCATCTCCTAGTGTACCATGCATAAAACCATAACAAATTGTTTTTTCTTTTGTTGTCGTCATTCCACCTACAACCATATACCCTAAATCAAATACAGGACAACCACTATATCCTCCAACACTGGGATTCTCTAAACAAAAGAAATCGGATAAAGTATGTGTATCAAAACGTTCAAAGCTCAATAACGCTGATGACGCATAAGATCTAAATGTCAAAGGCGAAAACTTCCCCTCTACGCCAAGTCCTTGTGGAAATCCAACTGAAGTAAGTTCTACATCTCTTGAAACATGAGTTTCCTTAAAATTGATATGATCCAAAGGTAAACAACGATTATTCAAATAAACACTATTTTCTTCCGTAATGTCTATTGGAAAAACTGCCAAATCTGCTACGCCATGATTTTTCCATTCCAATTGTTTATTCAAATCTTTTAAATATATCGTTATACAATTAGATTCTTGATCCGACAAAGCCAATATTGTATTCTCATTTGTACTCTTTGCAACATGAGAAGCTGTAACTATCCACACTTTCTTTTCATCAGTCACAAACATACCTGTTCCTAAAATCACTTTTGTTCCATCGCTTGAGGGAGTTCGAAAATTGCATACAACTTTAAATGCTTCATCTCTTGTTAATATCACTTAATCACCTTCTTTTCTATATTATATCTATTATCTAGTTTTTGCACAACTACATTTTTGCCCGTTACATCCCTTTCTCGCCCTGTTTTTCTTTTCCATTGATATCCTTTCCAAGTGCTTCACAATACTCCTGAATCTCCTGCTGTTCTTTCCAATGCCTGTTGTCGGAATCCGGCTTCTTATCAAATAAATAAGCTGCTCCGTCCAGAATATCCACCATTGTAACCGCAAATGCCAGATAATCTTCTTTCAGCTTCTTGTAGCTTTCCCCAGACATAGAGAAATCACCGGACAGAATCTGCTCGGTGATCTCTTTCATAACAATCTGTGTTTCTCGTAATTCTTCTACAAGGTACTGTACTCGTTGCTTTGTTCCCACTACAACAATATTGGAATAGATACAGCTTCTTGCTATAAAATCTTTCTTATACAACCCACTGGCTTTTACTCGTTCTTCAATCATCGCTCTTTCCCATTGCGTAGGACGAAACGCTATTGTTGGATTGCTGTGTTGCCCTGGCATATTTTTCGGCTCCTTCCATTAATTTTCATCCGCTTCCGCTAACTTCTCCAACTGATCTGCCAGCTTTCGTGACTGATCTGGATACAAATGAGAGTATGTAGACAACGTTGTCTGAATCTTTTCATGTCCCAGTCTGTCCGCTACCAGATTAGGCTGTGCCCCAAGTTTGGAAATCAGTAAGCTGGCATGAGAGTGTCTCAGATCATGTAATCGGATTCTTTTTACCCCTGATAACTCAACACCTCTCTGTATTTCATGTTCCCAGTATGCTTTTGTCGTGTTCTGGAACAGTCTGTCCTTTTCCATGAGTCCGTACAGCCTACCTGTGTACTCCTTTAGCACTGTTACCATAAAATCCGGTAATGTGATGGTTCTCTTTCCTTTTTTTGTCTTCGGATCAGTAATCACATCTCTGTTCCCGATTCTCTGATAGGACTTAGTTATCCTGAGCGTTTTTTCTTCTTCGTTAAAATCTTCTAATGTAAGAGCCAGCAGTTCACCAATTCGGCATCCTGTCCAGTATAAAATCATAAAACCACAATGAGAAGTTGGCTTATCTTCCATACAGGAAATAAACTGCTCAAATTCATCCTGTGTCCAGAAATTCATCTCATCTGCTTTACTTTTTCCAATGGTTCCTGCCTGACGGCATGGATTTCTCGGAAGATCATAATACTTTACAGCATAGTTAAAAATGCAGGAGAGCTGATTGTTCACAGTACGCAAATATGTCTGAGAATACCCTTTCTTCAGTAACGTGTTCTGCCACTCTCGGATATCTGCTGCTGATATCTCTGAGATGTTCCGATTTCCAAAGTAGGGTAAAATTTTTAACTCTACAATGTAATCTTTGCTTCTCATGGTGTTCTCACGCAGACGTTCCTTCATGTCATTTCTGTATATCTCCCAGAAAGCCTTGAAATCCATGTTCAGATTATGAGCCTGTTGCATTGTAAACTGATTCACCCATGCTACTGCTTCTCTCTTTGTCTTAAAGTTACGTTTGTGTTTCTTCACGCTTTTCCCTGTCCAGTCCTTGTAGTAGAACTGAACATCCCATAAGCCTTTCTCGTTCTGTTTTACTGTCAATTATATTGCTCCTTTCTTTCCCAGAGACCTTTACAGTCTCTGGGATGCTTGCTGACTACGCTTCTTTCTCTGATAGTCCATAGCAACGTTCCTCCAGATATTTCTTTGGAATCTTTCCTGCAATGGTAATGAAACCTTTCTGCTTGAGTTCTTCGTTCAGCTTTCTTATAAGCGTGTAACTCTTGCTTTTGCTGATTTGTAAAACCTGTTCTACTTCATCTACACCGTAATACATGCTCTGCATATCAATCTCTCCTTCTCTGATTCTGTTTGATCTTACTTATAAATTGGCTACTTGATTTAATTTCATCTTGTCGATAACAACATATCTATATTTTCCGATTTTCTTGGCATATCGGTGGGTTTTTCCTTCATCACAAGGCATCGCGATTTCTTTGTCACATAAGTCTTTTGCGAGCCTTGCTGCTGTAACTTCAACCCTTTTTATGCCATTTTCTGCTTCATATTCGTTCTTCATTGTCAGAATGTCTCCTTGTCTTATATACCATTTTTCAGCATCTTCTAAAATATAATGTCTTGCATCGTCAATCTGTGCATTTCTAGGTACAACTGGAAATTTGTTTTCTGTTATTTTTGTGATAATTGCCTGACAAAGTGTTACGATTGGAGATTTCTCAATAAGGACTCTGTCATTGTAGTGTATTGCTTCCTGTATATAGGTATTAAACCTTATCATCAGCTGTTCTGCCTGATCAAAATCCAGCTGATTTGTTTCGATTGCATACTTTTTAAACACTAACTCTGCTACTACCATTAATTGTGCATAGTATTCACCATACCTCGGATTGGAAAATAACCCCTTACACTGACTTCGTAGTTCTTTCCCTCGCGTTTTTAGAAACGGAATTATATCTCGATATCGTTGTGATAAGTAGTTAATATAGCCAACCAGGAATGTTGTCAGAGCAGTTTTCTGCTCTTGTAATTCTGTCAGACGGTCTACATCTACCTCATCTCTTTTCAATGGAACAAACAAGCATCTGGCTAACGAGGATTCACATCCTGTTGTGTACTCACCAGTGATGACAGCTCCACCTTCAGCTTCATATTGTTCTCCATCAAATTTTTCATTCTGGAAATCATAATTCCGCTTTACACCAGTGCCATCGCCAAATGCTCTTACTACAAGTTCAAGATTACTCTGCATAATATTGCGCTCACGGAGTTCCTCTGTTGGGGCAAGATCATCAACCAACATTACTGCATCCTTATATTCTTTATATCCGGTTTCAAGTCCTGCTGCTCTTGCTTTTAAATTGTATTTTGGACTTTCAGTTCTCTCAAGCTGAGTCAGTATGAGAGACATACTGGTTTTATAGCTTCCTCGTGGTCCGTTTACAAAAAGTACAAATTTTGGAAGTATATCTGCCATTTTTAAAAGACTGTAAGAAAAACTCATTACCGTATAGAGGCAGATTACCGGAGCAGTCCAGTTACCCGGTGTCAGTTCAGTCATTTTTAGGAACAAATGTATGTTTCCTTCCTGACCGCTCTCAATGTTTCTGAAGCATTGTCCGTATTCCGATACAATTTGATTCTCACTTACCGGAATGGTTCCACATGGAGTAAGATAGATCAACTTGTCATTAACCTTTATCCACCCTGGTTTCTTTTCTTTTTCGAGAATATTTTTGTGACCATATCGAGCAACAATGTTGTTCAAATATTTATAAATTGCATGTGAAGCTACGTTTTTTTCTCCTTTAGTCGCAAAACCGGGAATTGTTTCCTGAAGCCAATTAATACTGGTAAATTTTCCACTTGAAACAGTTCTCTCAAGCATTAGTCCACCTGTATAAACTTCACACTTGTACTCAATACGTGTCTTAACACTAATTGTCTGGATGATACGAACAACGCAATTCATAAGTTCCTTTCCTTTATAGAACAACTTACCATCCTGCGTAGTCTGAAATTCCTCATCATTGTACTGAAACTCGGCGGGCAAGCTACCTACATGCACAATATTAACGTATGGATTCATGCCATAAACAGATTTTATTGTTCTATCAACAAATCTCGATTGTAAATTTGTAAGTCCTGCTTGTTGTACCGGATTTGTTGTTTCTGTTGTTTTACTGCTTCGGATTTGTTCTGCAAGATACTGATATACTTTGGCATCTGGCATTGCATTACCAACCGTTGTTACCATCTCTCTTGCATTTGTACAGTCAGTGGTTTGTTCCATTAAGCCATTTCCCACTTCTGCATCCGAAATAGCTTTGTCAGTTACTATGGAACATATTTCTTTGGACTTGTTATCCGCTATGGTGCACATGTCTGTGATATTACACATTATTTTTTTCGGGTTCATCTTAATCTCCTCCCATTTTCCCATATTCCCCCAATTTTATTGGGGCTATGAATATTGTTTCCTTGTGGTTGATTGATTCTTGATGTCATCCTATCATACATATCCAATAATTATCAAAATACAAACTCCTCAAAATTCCGCACTCGTTCAAATAATAATGCCAGCTTCAATATCCGAAGCTGGCATAGCGTCATTTCTCTATCATATATGCTTTTCCTATAATTTTTAACATTTCACTTAGAACAGCATGAATCATCTCATACATAAGTTCATCATTGGGGAGATCTAATATTTTATTCAATATTCTACGGCATTCTTGATTTATACGATTATAATATTTATACTCTAAAAGAATATTATATTCACGAAATCTACCTCTTAAAATTTTTTTATCTAGAAAAATACCTTGCCTTTTTTCTACTTGTTCTCCTAGCATACATTTTTTTACAATCGTATAAGATGTCAGATTATTTCTGCTTTTATCTAGCAATTTTGCTTTATTCATAAAAATCTCTCGATATACGATGCGAAGTAGAACTACATCTTCTTTATCTCCTATAGCTTCCCCTTTTAAATTTGCCCAGTCTATATATCTCTTTGCTTTTTCTAAACGCTTATAATCACCCCCTGAGACCATATCATTTTCTTTTAAGTCCATTATTAATTGTTTTTTATTTGAATACAGTTTTGCTAATCCATAATGGAATGGCTTTGGATTTTCAAAGAAAGTTTTATGTGAATCAATGTCCTTTTCAAGCATTTGCTCAATCTGAGTAGCTTCTTCTGCATACGCTTTATATTGCTGCTTCAAAACATATGCTTGATCCGCTAATGATTCCCTTTTTCCCTCTTGATTTATCTTTACACTTTGATAATTTTTTTCCCCCAGCGTTCAATCTCCATATCCATTTCATTATTAAGTATGCCTTCAGCCATTATTATAGCTTTCAATCGTTCCTCTTGTTCATTGTTATAAAATGTAATGATTATAGAATATAGTACTTCCTCTATTATAAGTTCCGCTATCTTCATATACTCTGTAATTCTCTCATAATTTAACTGTTCCAACCCAAAATACATTGGCAGCTGTTTCTCCACCAATAAATTTTGCAGAATTAAGTCCGAACACTCCTGTAATTTTCTTAATGTACAAGAATAATCCAGTCCCTTATTGCTCTTAATTATTCTTTGAATTGTTCCAATCATTTCTTGAGGAGCAAAAAATGATTCTATTTTTTCATATTGTTCTTGATATATTTTTATTTTTGAATTCAACTCGTCTGAATCTTTACAATAATCCTCCGCAGATTCATGCTCTGCAATAAGACTCGTAAAATCATAATGCATTCCTTCAAAGTTTTGCTGCGATAATAAATTTCTATGTGTGAATTTTTTAATTATCCAATCTGCAATATAATTTGACAGTATATCATCCGATACTTTTCCTTGAAACCAAGATAATTCAGAATTTGAACTTTGTATATACTTAAATATTCGTTCTATTTCTGTTCGTATCTGTCCATTTTTTTCTTGTGGCTCTCTGCATTTCCATTCTTTACCCGCATATGTATCTCGATAATCACAAACTAATTTTAGAATTTTCTCTCGTATTTTATCCCAATCGTTCTCTATCATGTGCTTCATCTCCCACATTTTTCTAATTTTCTTAAGTATAACACGCATTTTTGTTATGGGAATATGGGAAAATGGTATTTTTCGCTAGCTTTTCTCTCTTTACAAGTACTACACTATCTACACAGAAGAAAAGAGTTGCCGTTCTCGGCAACTCCCACAATTTTGTTATGCACTCTCATTATTCGTTCGGATAATAATCTCCAAAATAATTGTCCTCAGCATCCACATGTATATGATGATCTGATGGGTAATAACTCATCTTGATTCCTTTTCCATAATAATAAATATATTCTCCATCATCTCCCATTTCTGCTGGTTTCAGGTTCATTTCCCATTCTGCAACATTTCCGTCTGAGCCAGTACACTGCACAAACATTACTGCATCATTCATAACATTGATTTCAATGCCACCTATGTCTCTGGTTCTATAGAAACTGTTATAGGTAATAAACCATACATCTGAATCTGATTCAATGGAAGTATCCTCATCCTCTACTAAATCCATATTCTCCTGCCCTGATTCCTCGCCACTTTCCGTATATGAATCTTCTGACTCCTCATTTGTTTTCTTTCCCTCATTATTCTGGCATACAAATTTTCCACCACAATCTTGACCGGATTCATCATAAATATTTTCATAAAATTGGATTTCCGGCAAATAAGAAACTTCCCCATATGTCAGTTGATCCTCTTCATACTGCGGATAATAATGAAACCTATTTCCGTTCTCGCAAGTATAAATAACACTGAATATGTCAGTTCCCGGTTCATATTCTGTTGCTTTAAATGAAGTATATTTTTTGCCATTCAAAGAAATCTGAACCGTTCCATCATTCTGATACTCCAAATCCAAATATGCAGATTCAAAATAGCTGAACTGTTTATTAGTCTTGCTCCAATATGGATTGAAGGCATAAATATCTGTCCCATCATTTACTATGTCAATTTTTTTCGAAATTGAAGTATAATCATAATCTATATCTTGATGATTTTTTAATACCTGTTCTTTCTTTTTTGAGATATCATAATCATCTTCCGTTAAATCGGCAACTTTCAGACCTGCTTTATAACTTTCAAATGCCATTCTTCTTCTGGTTATAAAATAAGCGCACCTTGCATCATATGCATCCTCCCCGACAAGTGCTATTGCGCCTTTTTCAATTATGGTTTCAAGAGGAACTTTTGTTGCCATAGCCGTAATTTCATATTCCGAATCTTTAAACTCAAGCCAATATACGTCAAGAGATTCTTTATTGTTTTTGTCTATCTCTATTGCTAAATCGCCATCTTTATATACCCCGGCTATATCTTCTGGTTTTAACAGGGATGAATCAATTACTTTATCTGCATTATATTCATCTGATATTTTCCGGCACTCAAATTTCTTATTTTCAGGATTTGTCAACGTAAGATTTTTCTTATTCATTTCATATGTATATTTTGTTTCTTTATCATCCAGCAAGCATATACTATTTTCTGCCAGATCTATATATGCATATTCCTCTAACCAGCCCTGATCTGGAAACACTACTGAGCAAGTTCCATCTGTAGTTCCTCTAATACCTTTTGGCAGTAGCAAATTAACATCCAAAATGTCTGTATCATTTATATCAATAGCAAAAATCTTACCATCATCTGTAACATATGTTCCTTGAATAGAATCTTCCGTGACTGTTTCATCTAATTCTTTTGCTAACTCTTTTGCTCTCGCATTTTGTGAATGTGTACCATTATTTGGATTTGCTATTCCAAAAGCCGCAACAGCTAAAATAACAACTCCTGTCCCGATTAAAAATTTCTTTCTATCAACTTTCATTTGCCATCCTCCGACTTGATATTATGGTTCATCAACCTTGACAATAATCTCAACAACCTTAACAACCACCCAAATCAATGCACAAACCATTAAAAATGTACATATACCGCTTAACCAGTTATGTATCCCATATACTGCAAAAGTGATCCTTAATCCCATTAAAGCTACCAAACTCTCAAGAGATTCACTATCTTCACTATTCCAATGCCCCTTTGCTGCTGGTAATTGGTTGATAATTTCTATAATATAAGGTGATACCAACCCCGCCAGGCAGAATATCATGTAACATATCGCAATTATTCCAAGCCATCTCGGTAAGCCTAATATTCTAAATATAATACTCAACACCGCTGCTGCTATAACCCCTGCTATTTTTTCTTTTCGTTCATCTCTGCTGTGTGGCACTTCTTCCTTTGTTTGTGTTCCAGAATTTTGTTGCTCCGTTGCATTGTTCTTATGCTTTTCCCATTCATAATCATAAGCTGCCCTTTTATTTTTGTCGGAAAGCACCTCGTATGCTTCATTGATATCTTCTATATTTTTTTCTCCCGGAACAGCCGTCCCTCCATTATCTGGATGCATTCTTTTAACTAATGCTTTGTATGCCGCTTTGATTACTTCTTCTGAAGCATCCGATGTCACTTCCAGTATTTCGTAATAATCCTTCATTATTGTTTTTCTCCTGTCAACAAATCTTTTTTAGAACTCTGTTCAAATTTACTACTTTCCCAAAAGCATTTTTATAACAGCGATCGGAATCAATATCCATCCCAGAATAGTCCCCATTACCAGACGTCTCATAAAAATGGTCATTCCTGTACCAATCAAAATTTTATTGGCATAAATCGTTCTTCCGGTTGCCCAATATCCAAACGCCATATAAACAAAGAATAATATTGTCATTTTACTCTCTCTTTCCCCTTATTCCTTTCGATTTATAGTATGAACCTATTTTATCACTTTTCATTTCATTTTCAAACCTATTAGGTTTATATTTCTTTATTTTCTATACCTTTTAATGCGTTAATAATCTTATTAAGTCGGGATAAGCTATACGCAGGAGGTCTAGTCATATGAATAATGATTTTTTAATCCCCATAGGAAAACGTATTGCAGAAATTCGACGTTCCAACCACGTTACTCAGGAAGCTCTGGCAAATGAACTCGGTGTCAGTCCAAAGCACATTTCCCATGTAGAATGTGGAACATCCTCTTTGTCTTTGAAGAATTTTTCCATGTTCTGTGATCTGTTTCATTGCAGTTTGGATTACCTTATTTTCGGTAACAACAAAAATGATGTTCTTTCCAAACTTCCACCAGAGATCACACAAATTCTTTCTACTGGAACTGATGCTGATATTGACCGTTTAAACCGATATTTGCAGGTATATATCGAACTTTTGAATGCAAACGATTAAAATTCTATTCTAATTCAGCTTCCAGCAGCTCCAGATTTAAAGACATTCTTTTATCCAGAGCTGCTGTTTACTTTGACTTTCTATATCCCTATTACAGCAAATCCACCTCTTTCCTATATTCTTCTATATATATCCACGGAAACAGTTCCTTTACCGCTCTTCGTGCTGTCTCCTTATCTGTTCCAATAACTGCTTCGATGTCGTCATGATGAATCCCATCAAAGTCATCACATGATATGATTGTATTTTCTCCGCAGAACACGTCATACAAACGGGAAATGTAGATATCTGCTCCACTCTCCGGTTCCGCCACACTGGTAATAATCCCTTCGGAATACCCATAGATTGGATACTTGAATTTAACAATATCTCCAAATTTATATCGTTCATGCATGTGATCATAATCCGAAAGCTCGCACCGACATTCCAAACTTTTTTCCCATGTCATATCTCCATAAATTTCAAATCTTCTAATACCACTCGGATATTCCATGCAATAGGAAACCGCCGATGCACAGCTTTCAAAATATTCTTTATGCGACCGAAATACCTTTTGAACTGAAGTACGTGAGTACCATGGAATGCACTTGTTGATATCTATATACTGGGCTTCTGCATATAACCTTAATTTTCCATTCTTGATGTCATCTTCCAATGCTTCTTTGCCGGAATAAGCCTTTGCATTTATCAGATTTTCAATCACATCATCAAAACCATTTCGAAAATCTTCCTTAATGCTGTCAAGATCGGTATCCATACTGCTAACAGAATCCCTTTGTCTTGGTGTATCGCATATGGAAATTGTAAGTTCCAGTTCCTTATCTCTATTTTCAACTACAATAAAATTTTTGTACCATATCATCATAATCTTTAATTCCTCCATCGTTTTTTCAGGCTTCACATATCTCTATGAATCTTTAACTCAGCTCCATCTGTAATTCGTTTTTGTATTTGTAAAAAGTCTTTTTGGATATTCCAGCCTGTTTCATTGTTTCTATGTCGTTAAGAGAACCACCGAAGTCCTGATTGTGCTTCATGATGATTCGTTTGGCTGCTTTTGATTTTTTTGTTTCATAAGTACGTCCCGGAAGCTGTCCAATCTGCTTCCCGTTCAATCTGGCAGTTTCAATCCCTTCTTTAGTACGCTGGCGAAGATCTGATACCTCTTTCTCTGCCTGTTCAAAAGCAAGTCTGATCTGTGATTTCGCCAGTTCCAGAAGATATCGGTTGATTCCTTCCAGAATCAGATCAACTGCATCTCCGGTCATGTTCAACTGATTTCCCATTGCCTTTTTGTAGGTATCCGTATTGATATGTGGCTCTTTTAAGAAAATGAGATGGATTCCCTTACGAAACAGTCTTTCATATAACTGGAATCCTCCTTCTGCATTACGGGACATCCTGCTGACAGAATCGAAAATAATCGTATCTCCGGTTTGGACAATCTTCAGTAATTTTTCCAGTTCCTTTCTGCCCTGAAATTTCGTCCCGGTATAGATTTCTCTGATAATGATTGCATCTGGGAACACTGCCAGTATGTTTCTTACCTGCCTTTCCATGTTCTGTTTCCTGGTGGAGATACGGCAATATCCATATAGTTTCAAGCTTTAACTCACCTCCAATAGTAGTAAATCTGACGGTCGTTAGATTTACACTTGTTTTTTATGTCATGGCAAATATAAAATGCCATAATTTTACTACTAATCATCTATACGTCAGATTTACCCCACAAAAAATAAAATCTGTTGAACAGCCAGGCATCTGCCTGACTGTCCCACATTAATAATTGTTATGCTGCAATTTTTAATTCCTGTGTATCCCTGTTGTAAGTATACACATGATCCGATAAGTAATCTTCCGGAAGAACTACAGATGTATTGACATTCTTTACCATTTTCGCACACGCTTCACAATCTCCGGTATACTGGTTTTCTGGTAATACGATCAGCTCATGCAGAGAGCTTGGAAGGATAATCAAGTTTCCAAGGCTCTGGCTGATCTTCGACAGTTCCTTTTTTAACAAAAGAACAGAAGCCCCGTAATAACGGCTAGCATTTGTCAGTACATACATCGGAAATGACGGCTCATCCTCTTTCTGCAGCCATATTGGGAGAATCTCTTTCATATTCTTAAAGAAGACCTGATCGGATATTTCCATATTTTCTATTCCGGTTCTGTACAGTTCTTCTTCTGAAATCCCCCACATATCCAGATATTTATTCTTAACGTCCATGGTCTCTAATTCGTCTCCGCTTTCATTGAACTTTATGTAATACACAACTGCAAAGTCCAGATAGAAGCGGTGTGGCATATCTTCCAGCAATTCCATATTCTGTTCCGCATTGATAAGCTTTACACATATATTAGATTTCATCTGATTCCAGTTCATCAGGTCCGTAATCTTGATATTAGGGACATAGTTCATATGCTCCATAATTACATCGTAAACAGTATCAGAAACTTCTTTCAGTGAAATCTTGGAATGGAGAAACATATTGTAATATCCGTCAAGATACACGATTGGCTGTGCCTGATTCTCTGTACCGGAAATTGTAATCCCCACAAAAGATGTACCATTATTCTTATGAACCGTAGTAGTCCATACACTAAAATTTCCATCTGCTTTTTCTCTTACTGCAGATAATACCTGTTCTGCAAATTCATTTAACTGCATCATAATTTATCCCAACCTTTCTTTAAGCTGCTTTGCTCTTGGTTTTCTTCAAACTGTTAATTGCCTTCTGACATGTCTCTTCGGACATCTCCTGAATACTCTGCACTTTATATCTCTTTAATACCGTATCCAGTGCCACGCCTGTCCGTTCCAATTCCCTGTTGATAGACTGCTCATAATCCACAGCCTTTTTTGCACCTGAAAACGCTGTTATAGATTGCATTTTACCTGCTTCTGTTGGAAACAGACTGTACACAACCTGACCGTTCTGATTTGAAATCACAAGACCTGCGATTTCTCTATTCTGGTTATAATGAATCTCTTTTACCTTGAATTTATCATAGGTAATACATCTGTCATTTTTCTTCTGAATGTTTACTTTAGTTGCCGGAATCCAGATGAACGGTGCAGAATATAGTTCCCTGCCTATTCCTACGCTGACACAGGCTCTTTTAAAGGAATCGCTTGCCTGTCCTTTTTCCTTTTCAGTATAGCTTTCTGTGCCTACATCCATTTTAGATATCCACTGATGCTTGTTTTCATCCCAGATACGAACGATACAGTAAAGATTGTCCCCGATCAGCTCATGCTGACGTTCCCAGTTCATTGCTCCAAATGTCTCATCCAGAATCTTCATATCTGCCCTTGCATCCTTATAGAGCAAGAGAGACAAGCCCTTTTCACTGATTGTACCAACCCGGCACTCGATTTCATCACTGTTTAATAAACGAATCTGATTCATGCTACATTCCTTTCTTTGAGTTCTTCCGTATTAGAAATCAGCTTTTTCATTTCATCCGCTACATGATGTTCCATTTCAGCGTAATGGCTGTCTGATTTCTTCATCCACAGTTCATACAGATATTTCAGAATATCACGATGGTTCATTAATCTTTCCAGCTCATTTACTGGCAATTTCATTGCAAATTCTTTTAAAATTTCGTAAATGTTTATCATACAGTCAATCTCATAACAACGAGCATATATAGAACCACCGTTTTCTTCCAGTACAGAAGCCTTATAAGACTGATACTCACCGTATATCCGATTCAGAAAATACTCCCTCATCTGCATCCCTCCTAAGCTACTGATAATCGTCGATACTGGCTCTGGGTAAGATAATCATTGTAAATATCCGGCTTTTCTATCTTTAAGCGTTTTGTATCAACAGAACTCTTGCTGATCTGTTTCCAAGAAATCTTACGATTCCCAACAATCCCTGTTTCTGCTTCTTTCAGATAATTTTTCAACTGGTTCCCGGCTGCATTTTTGGCGATTTCTACATCTTTTAACTGTTTAGACAGTCTTTCATATTCCTCGCAGATAGGAATGACTTCTTCAGGAAGAGTAATAGTCTCTCCATTGGAATGACCGAATTTGCTGTTAAAATAATTGGTTGTAGCTTCAGAGCCATCTGGAACAGGTTCGATACCGCCCAGTACATTTTCTTCCCAGAAGTGCTTTTCCATAAGGATAATTTTCTCGATCATTTCTTCATCCCGTTCCATCATATGACAGTAAAAGTGATTGCCACCCACAATTGCCGCAATATAAGTCTTTCTCGCTCCTGTGACTGCCATATAATGCTGAATCTGCAAGATATAAGGAGCTGGTATTCCTTCTTCCCAGATATCCTGCTTAAATGCGGAAGCTGTCTTTGCTTCAAAGATAGCCATTTCTCCATTATCGTTGATTGTTCCATCAAGGTTTGCTGTCATAAACGGATATTCCTCACTTTGCAGGATCATATGTTTCTGACGTACCTTGATTCCGGTTCTGGCTGTAAATTCTTTTCTTACGATTGGCTCCAGAAGAGTTCCAAAATGAGTGTATTCCGTATCACCTTCTTCCAACTCCACCTGACCAGTCTTCTCAAGTCATAACTGATGGACCGATTTAAACGGATTGATTCCTGCAAGAATAGAAACGTCTGAACCACCAATTCCCTGTGTCCTGTACTTCAACCATTCTTCATGGCTGAGATCTTTTGTTTTCGCTAAAATCTTCATATTCTTTTCTCCATTTCTGACTGAAATACTCCTGCACGTTCATGTGCAGGAGCATTCTTTAATTTTATTTACCATATTGAATTTAAGCGGCTGACAATACCATCTGGTATGCTTTGTCAATCATTGGATGTCCTTCAATAGTGCGGGAAAACAGACTTTCTTTGTAATTGGCACGTTCTCTTAAAGGTTTTGCATGTGTAGAAAAGTCTGAAATAGCATTGATAAAACGATATCCGTTCTTTCCAACACCTTGCAGATCAGGTGCATCAAAGTATCTGCTTTTTGCATCCTCACGAAGTTTGATGATGTTTCTGTGCTGTTGCGGGCTGGCATTATCCGGTTCAGGAATTAGTTCATTGATAAACTCCATCACCTTGCTGTCCAGAAGCTTGATCTGACCGAGCACATCAAAACTCTTTCCCAGTTCTGCCATATATTTTCCTGCAAAGAGAAGGGTATTCCTTGCTTCATCCATTTTTCCGTTAATATCTCCTGTGTGGTAACAGCTCCAGCTTCTTTTAGCGGTAGAAAGTGCAAGATTCAGTGTGTTACTGCAAACAACACGAACTGGTGTCATTGCTACCTTGATCGCAGAACTACCATCATGGGCGTTCATAAATACAAGAAATGGTGAGATTTCTTCGCCATTGATAATATATTGATGCGGAAGTCTTGCTAAAAGCCATGTACGTCTGCCTCCCTGCAGACTGCCAGCTGTTTCGTAACGTACACCTTCGCCAAGAAGTTCATCTGTAAAAGCAAAGGCTTCGCTGTTCTGAACTACTTTATAACGATCTGTTACAATACCAAGTACACTGTTATCTCTGTCTCTCACATTTGCTTTGAATCCAGGAATCACACTGCTTCCGTCAGATGTGATAATATCTTTTTGAATCACATTCCAGTCTAATCCTGCAAGCTCCAGAGCCTTCTGTGAATCTGGTGCCTCACTTACGATTGTTCCTAATCCATGCCACGGTTTTTCTCTTACTGAAAACATTGTTTCTACTAATGCTGCCATAATAAATCCTCCAATTCTTAAAATTAATTTTTGTATAGCTGTAAATGATATCATTTTGCCAGTAGCCAGGAATCCTGTAAGCCTCCTTTCTTTGTTCCTGTAATGATTCCGGCAGATACCTAAGTGCTAACTTATTCAAAGAAGCTTTGTATTCTATTGCTTCTTCACAACTATAATATCTGCCTGTATTTCGGAAGTTTTTCAAAAAGGGAAAAAAATACCACAGGCGGTAAAGCCTGTGGCAGTCTACTACGTTCCTTTATGTTCCTGTAAGGCGGATCATGTCCGGCTAATTGCATAAATATAATATACGATTTCAGTACAAGATTTTCACTTACACGTTTTCCTTTAATCAGCACATTTTCTTTCAATATAGTCATTCACACTTTTAACAGGTATCTTCCATGTTCCAACTTTAAATGCTTTTATCTCTCCTGACTGTAATAACTTATAAGCTGTTGTTGCTGATATAAATAAACGGTCACAAAGCTGTTCGATTGACAGCAATTCATTTTCATCAACAGGTGTAATCATATGCTCGTCTCCTTTATTTGTATTTTTCTATACCTTTATGTTTCATCAGAAATATTTTTATCAGCAAAAAATAAAAGAAGCAGACAAAAGACAACAAAAAATAATCTTTTCCAGCCACAAATAACATTTGTAAAAAATAACCAATGAACACTATGGTAAAGGTCTGGAGAGATTCCTACCTTGCAGGGTTTTTCATTATATATACTATATACCCTATTATCTTATTTCTTATATACCATATATAGATATTATTACTATATATACCTAATATTATGATAAACATAAGGAGAACTACCATTATGAAAAAAGGAACTTTACTTGTAGTCCGTAAACCATATCAAGGAGATACTGTTATTCAGAACACTTTAAATTATGCCATCGGATCACTGTTTGCAGATGAAGAAGATATATTGACATCATATATTGTTAATGGAGATGACTCCGATCAGATTATTGAAGAATATTACCGCTTACAAGCACCTTATAATATGACAGACCATAGAAGAATGTTTCATTTCATTCTCACAACCCGAACCTCAAAATCCATGTGTACTATATTGGAAGAAGGTGCTTATGCTTTGCAGGACTATTTTTCATCCATTGGGTATCAGGCTGTCATGGTTCTGCATTCCGGCAGTTACAACGATTCGTTAAACTATCACTATCATGTATTGCTCAATCCCATTTCTGTCACAGGCTGTCGCATTCAAGACAAATATCAGACTTATCAGGATATTGTGAATTATCTGAATCAATACACGCACACCCTATGGGACTGGAAATATCGTTCAGATCACTAATTCTACATAAAAAAACATAGAACCACATTATTCCACCGGCTAACAGAACCAGAATAGAACCAGACCAAAAGCAAAGAGACCGGAAATGCCCTGTTTTCAAGGCTTTCCAGTCTCTAAATGTGCCAAATTTTTTACTCGAACTCGATCGTTCCCGGTGGCTTACTGGTCAGATCATAGAATACGCGATTAACTCCTCTAACCTCATTGATGATACGGTTCATTACCTTATTCAGCACTGCATATGGAATCTCTGCGGACTCTGCTGTCATGAAGTCGATAGTCTTGACTGCACGAAGTGCAACTGCATAATCATAAGTTCTGAAGTCGCCCATAACCCCTACACTTCGCATGTTGGTAAGCGCTGCGAAGTACTGGTTCGGCATCCAGGATGGTTCTTCTCCATGTTCTTTCTTGTAGTCGGCGGCTGCTTTGTCGACTTCTTCACGATAGATGAAATCTGCATCCTGTACGATGCGTACTTTTTCTTCGGTCACTTCTCCGATAATACGGATACCAAGTCCCGGTCCCGGGAATGGCTGACGGAATACCAGTCTTTCCGGAATTCCAAGCTCCAGACCGGCTTTACGGACTTCATCTTTGAAAAGATCACGAAGTGGCTCAATGATTTCTTTGAAATCTACGAAATCCGGAAGACCACCTACGTTGTGATGGGATTTGATCACTGCAGATTCTCCGCCAAGACCACTCTCTACAACGTCAGGATAAATAGTTCCCTGTGCAAGGAAATCCACTGCTCCAATCTTCTTTGCCTCTTCTTCGAAAATTCGGATGAATTCTTCACCGATGATCTTACGTTTTGCTTCCGGCTCTGTTACACCGGCAAGTTTATCATAGTATCTCTGCTGCGCATTGACACGGATGAAATTCAAATCGAACTGTCCGTTTGGTCCGAATACGCCTTCCACTTCATCACCTTCGTCTTTGCGGAGAAGGCCATGATCTACAAATACGCAGGTAAGCTGCTTTCCGATTGCTCTGGAAAGGAGACCTGCTGCAACAGAAGAATCAACTCCACCGGACAGGGCAAGAAGTACTTTGCCATCGCCAACTTTTTCGCGGATTTCCTTAATCGTATGCTCAACAAAAGCATCCATCTTCCAGTCACCGGCACATCCACATACACCCAGTACGAAGTTGGACAGCATTGTCTTTCCTTCTACAGAATGAAGTACTTCCGGATGGAACTGAATTGCATACAGTTTCTTTTCTGCGTTTTCTGCTGTTGCTACCGGGCAGTCTGCTGTATGTGCAGAGATTTCAAATCCAGGTGCCACTTTGGAAATGTAATCTGTATGGCTCATCCAAACGATTGTTTTTTCTGATACGTTTTTGAAAATGCTGGAGTCTTTTTTGTCAACCAGCAGTTCTGTCTTACCATATTCGCTGACATCTGCTTTTTCAACTTTACCGCCAAGGACATGCATCATAAGCTGAGCGCCGTAGCAAAGTCCAAGAACCGGAACACCAAGTTCAAACAGCTCCTTCTGATAAGTCGGTGAATCTGCTTCGTAGCAGCTGTTCGGGCCGCCGGTAAGGATAATTCCCTTAGGATTCATCGCTTTAATCTTCTCAAGATCGGTCTTGTATGAATAGATTTCGCAATATACGTTACATTCTCTGACACGTCTTGCAACCAGCTGATTGTACTGACCGCCAAAATCAATAACAATAACTAACTCTTTTTTCAAGGCTTTCCTCCTGTTTTCCCTATAAATTCGTTACTGTTCACTTCGTGCACAGTAACAGAACTCTCTTTAGAATCTTTTTTCATTATAAATGAGTAGGAGGACTTTTACAACGGCTAATTTCTTTTTATTTTTGTGTCTCTGTATTTTCCAGCTGCTTTTCTGCTTCTTTAATAAAATTTATTTCTTCTTTAGAAATCCCTCACGTTTTCTTCAATTTCTCATCACAGTTTCATCACAGATTCCCTGTATACTAATAAGCAAATAAAGCAAATGCTTTTTTACATATATTTTTCTTTTTCATACTCGCCGGGCCTGACAGCCCGGCCCTCCTTCTTTTTATGGATTCTTTTTATTTACTTATTACCAGAGATAGTTTTTCCCTTCCTGGTACAAAGCTTCCATTGCAAAGCGAACACAAGGAAGTTCCGTCATAGGATCTTCAATCCCAACCGAGAGCCGATATCCCTTTTCCAGAAGACTATTCAGTCTTTCCGTTTCCAGTGCAGTCAATGTAGTCGCTTTTTCTCCCGGAAGCAGCGAAGATATTTTTATTGAGATCCTGCTCTTTTCAACAAGTTTGCCGGACTCATCTTCAATATACACGTACACCGGCCATTCCTTGTACATCGGCGCCACTCCTGAGTTTTCCCATGTCAGCTTCAATCTGCTGCCTTTAGCGGTATTCTTCAGTTCTGCCATTGAAATCCACAGCCGATATCCCATATTTTTCAAAACTTCTTTATATCCATCCACATAGTTTTCATCCGGAATCTTTGGTCCCAGAAAAGTAGTATGTGCTTCCCGGATCATTTCTACAGTCCCGGACAGATTTGTATCCAGCATTTCTTCCATTGAAAGAGAACTCGTGAATTCTCCTCCGGAAGGTGCTGTTTTCCAGAAATCCTTCATTGAAACAATTACATTCTTTTCGCCTGTCTGATCATATTTACCGCCATTATTGATCCAATCAAACCAGCTCTGTGTGGCCTCCGGCTGTCCGGTCATGTCGTTGTACAGTCCAAATCCATATTTTTCTGCTGATGCAAAAGGTCTTCGCATAAGAATCCTTGCATCAGGAAATGCTTCTGTCCATGGAAGAATGTATTTTTCTCTTACTGCTTCCCTTGGGATTCTCTGGATCCCCTCACTGTAGTTCACATGCCATTCTCCCCAGTGGCCAAGGCTTCCAAGTTCAACATAGCTGATCAGACCATCCTGTCCAAAATGCTCCCCAAGTGCTTTGACCGCCTGCTCATGACAGGAAATGATCGTCGGATTATTATAATCCGGTGCAAAACCTTTGCCATACTCTCCGTCATACCATTTGCCGGCCTTTCCACTCTTCTCATACAGCCATTCCGGGATATCCATGTGTGCTTCTTCGCCTGGAATATCACAGACAAATCTGAATACCAGATGCTTTCCCTCTTTTCGCCATCTCGAAATCTGATTTTCTTCGTCAATTGACGCCCAGTTGTAAACGCCTTCTTCCGGTTCCAGCTCCGCCCATGTGATATCCATATACAAAAGTGAAATGTCTTCCGAAACCTCGTTATACCATGCACTTGGGGCATATCCCATAAGCGGATTTCCAAAAGCCGCCTGACTTTCTTTATATTGTTTTATTGTTTTTCTTCTGCTTAGCCAGAACATTTCCACTCCTGCTGCCAATACGATTGTCAGAATTAAGATCAGACAACGTATCACTCTTTTTTTAGCCATGATATTCCCCATTATACTGGATCAATGTCACATCATCTACATGCTCGATCGCACGGATTTTTTCCATAAAGTCCATATCCGTCTGTTTACAGAAGATCTCTACTGCCATTTCCGTTTTTTCTTTACGCATAGTTTTAGACTTTATAAAATATTTTCGTTTTCCAAAGCATCGGATAACCTCATCTCCTGCTTCATCTCCACTGTAATGGATAACTGCAATATAAATTCTCCCTCTCTGCTGTCTGCTGTAAAACAGTATTATCATAAGGATCATAATTGCTGCCGCAATAAGCGCCAGCACATACATTCCGGCTCCTGACGTGATTCCTGTGGTGATCGCCCAAAACAGATACAAAAGATCCATAGGATCTTTTACTGCTGTACGAAAACGGACAATGGAAAGTGCACCAACCATACCAAGTGAAATTACAACATTGGTGCTGATCGCCAGCGTTACCATACAAGTCAGAACAGTCATTCCTACCAGAGTCACTGCAAAAGTTCTTGAATAAATAACGCCTGTATAAAATCTTCTGTATACCAGAAAAATAAGAATTCCCAACGCCAGTGCTGCAACCAGAGCGACCAGAATACTCGAAATATTATATTGATCAAATACACCTGATTCCAGCACGGACTTTTTTATCATGTCTTTTACACTCATAATATCTCCCTTTCCTGTGTTTCATACCAGTATTCAAACCCATTCATATATCTTGTTTTCTCATAACAGAGTACATATTTTGAAACTGCCGTAAATTCAGCTGCATGAGGCGGCAGAATATCTCTGACAATCTGAGGAAGCATCTCTGTAAATTTCACTTCCATAACAAGTTTACCGGGTTCCAGCACTGGAAGCGTCGGCAAAGTCGAATCAAAAATATCAAAACTTCCAATTGCTGCTCTCACATCTCTGTCAAATGTAACTCTGACAGTCCCCTCATCCATGATCCAGGGTTCTCTGTCATAATCCACGATCGTACGCGGACGCATCATATTGCTCACACACTCTACATAAAACTCTCTGCATAGAGGATACTGGCTTTTCAGAAGAAATTCATAATCCCCAGCCAGAATCTTCTCTACTTCTTCACGAGTCAGAGGTGCGCTTTCTTTAAAGATATAGCTTCCATGCTTTTTCTTTCTCTCCAGTTTTATGGATCTGTCACTATAATTATAGATTCGGATACGATATTTTTTTCGCATCAGAATTCCAGCTTCTTTTTCCTCATACGCACTGTTCCAGTAATCATCAAAGTAAAGACTTCGGATCATATATCCCCCTTCATCTGCATGAGGATCCAGATGAAGAAACGGTGACATACGCAGACGAAGAAGTTCTTTTTCTCCCACACTGATCAGATATTTCCACTCATTTCGAAATAACTCTTTCTTACTTTTCATCATAAGTATCTTCCTCAATCTGATTGTCTTCTGTGACATAAAAACATTTCATTCCATAATTCTTACCGGAATCTGTTACATAATAATCAAAGGCATCCTGTGTATATCCGGATTTATTGCCTGCACGCACCCTGACAAAGTACTGTCCGGCTTCTGGTACATCCATCGCCATTTCCGGAAGCGGCTGATTCTCTGATCTGTAAATAACATCCTGAAACAGATAATCTTTTGCTACTTCAACGGTATATGTAATATCCTCTGCATCAAAATCATAAGAAACATCCCAGGCCAGCTTCAATTTATTATCTTCTATAACCGGTACTCCAATAAAAAATGGCATCGGCTTTTCCAGGCTTTCCAGATACAGCTGATAATTTGTTTCCACCTCTCCGGGAATTGCAGCTGACACCTGATCATACTGTGCCTCCGTCAGAGGCTCATTCATCTGATCCGGCATGGAATATGCATATGATTTTACAACGCTCTTGTAGCTCTCGATCATAGTGGCGAGCCTGTCCTCTGTAAGATAATTTTCCTTCAGATCCAGGATCGCATCATTTAATTTATCCCGGAATTTCTGTGATTTCAGACATCTCTGAAACAAGACATTTCCCCAGTAATTACTGATTCCGGATTCCCAACTGCCTTGATCCGCAAACTGTCGTATTTGATATTCTGTCCTCATAAATGAACCATCGTTATCCCAGCTGATAAAGTACCATGTGTCAGAATTAAGTGGACTGTAAATATAAGTATTTCTGTTCTGCGTATCCACATTTCCGGTCAGAATCTGATATGCCATCCAATAGGTAATATTTTCCATATCAAAGTACTGGTTCAGGATCTCATCAATCGGTATCGAGTAATCATTGACTGTATCCAGCATCTCTATCAGTTTACTGTGATCAGAATTTCCTTTTATTTCCAGATATTTTTCAAATTTTTTCTGGTCGTAATCCGCATCATCTTCTTTTTTGATCACGTCCTCATAGCGATAGAATTCAAAAGAATTAATTTTGTACAGCTGTCCATTCGAGTCCAGGCCATGAGCCTTCATTCCTGTTTTATTCAGCTGCTCTACCTGCGTATATAATCCATAATCTGCAAAGCTGTCACTCGTTCCATCTGTATTGTCCTTCACATACAAATGTACAAACTGTGTTCGGAGCGAAAGCATCTGCGGAATTTTCTTCATCAGATCATAGGCCAGTTTATTTCGGAAACGCATTCCTTCGCCCATATGTTTATTCAGATTGATCGTTCTCTGTCCACGCCAGGTTCCCTTGTTTTTTTTCAGCTCGATTTTGTAATTCTTCTGTGCATATTCGCTGGATGTCTGTCCCCGGACCTGCACTGTGGCATTTGGCGCAGTCTCTCCATAACCGACCGCTCCCTGCTGTGGACCATCTTCATCCCCGACCTGCAGAAGAGCCGCAGCCTGATAACGTTCCACTCCCATAGCATCATAGTCGTATACCGAATAATTGTTGATTTCCTTCCAGGAATGATCTGTATTCTCAGATACATTTCCTCTCGAAACAGTCAGATACATTGCCACCACACTGGTCTCATCATCATTTTCATATAAAGTATCTTTATCTCTCAGATATACTTCATTGATGTCCTGTTTCGCAGCTTTTTTTATTTCTGTATCTTCATCTGTCAGATTCGCTGTTTCACCTGCCTGGCTTTCGCTGCTTTTTTCTCTGTCCAGAACACATCCGCTGCACATCGAAATGACCAGGGATACTGCCAGCAATCCTGCTGCTTTTTTATATTTTCTCAAGCTCCTGTCTCCCTTCTAGTTTTTTATCAAGAAAATATCCAAGTTCTGTGAATATACCTGTTTTTTCCTCCTGAACCACCGGCTGTACACTCAGGATGTAATACGGAAGCCTTTTTGTATAGTAATCCAGTCTCAGAACTGAGAACAGGAAAAACGCCTCACATCCAGCCAGAAAACCAAAACCATAATATACCTGTGGAAAGAGCAGGGATATTATCGTAAATACAGAAGTTCCTGCCGCAAAAATCCCGGAAGCCCACAATGCGCCTTTGTAATCTGTAAAATATAACAGGAGAAGCAGCATTGTATTTGCTACCGCATAAAGGCCATATCCCACACAAAGTGTCCGGAAATATCCTTCCATCAGATCGTTGAAACCAAGCGGCAGATACTCCAGAAGGATACCTCCCACCGAAATCACCAGAGCCGTAGTCAGCAGCTGTTTCAGTGCCGTATATTTTAGTTCCATATTTAAGACTTTTCGCATCTCTTTTCCGGCCTGTTTAATATCTCCTATTGCACCCTTATCGTTAAACAGACTGTAATAATTTCGATATTTCGGATAGAAATTCACCTCTACTGAAACCACAAAATTTACAGTTGTAACTAATATAGTAAGAAAAGCGATCAACGCCGGAACGTCATGGTACGGCGCCCCGACAAAAAGCCCCTGTACTTTTACCTGCAGTGGTCCCATCCACATGATCACCAGATGCGCAAATAATCCGATATTGATAAAAAGCCCCGTAAATGCCAATGGCAAAAACTGATCCACCCATCTCAGAAAGAAAAAAGCGCTTACATTTCCCGACGGAAAATACTGATACAGAAGTGCCACATCCCACACCATCATTACACCATAACCGACAGAAACAGCAATCAGCAATGCCTCAACATGTGGAATCCCTGTCATAAGGAGAATCCACCCTATCAGAAATGTCACCACGATCGCTGCGATAAAAGCCAGGAGAATTCCTCTGTAATCTTTGATCGCAGTAAGATAGCTCATCGCATTCCAGGTAATGATCAGCTCTCCAAAAAATCCAAAGCAGAGAAATCCATCCAGTAGTCCGGCTCCTGAAAATATGAGAAAGACTCCGTAAAGAATACCTCCCACAATCAGCATAAGCCCTGAAGATCCCCAGAACGAAGGCAGTACTGCCTCATAATTTTCTTCATACAACTGATCTGCAATAAATCTGGTGACCACCATAGAAAGAAAACTTGTGACGGTCAGGGATGCCAGCAGAGTATATGTGATCATACATACCAGAAGCTCTCTGCTGTGTCTTGAACTGCCTGTGATATCACACAAAAACATAACTCCAAGAAGAAGCACAACTCCCAGGAGCATTGGTCCGGTACATACAACTCCGGCATATCCGTAAGCCCGAAATGCCGCAAACAGTCCACGCCTGTTGAAAAGTTTTTTCAGCTCAAATCCTATTCCGGCCATTTTTCTCTTCAACCTCCCTGTATACTTTACGATAATTCTCCATCATGTCTTCATGTTTGTAATAGGTTTTCACTCTGTTCTGAGCATTTTCTCCCATTCTTCTTCGTCTTGGCTCCGACACACACAGCTTTTCCATTGCATCCGCCAGACCCTCACGATACATAGGTGCCACATAATATCCGGCCCGCCCAAAAGAGTCCCCTTCGCTTCCTTCAAGAAGTTCTCTGCAGCATCCGACATCCGTTGTCACACACGGACGTCTTGCGGCAAAGGATTCCAGAACCGATAGTGGCTGTCCTTCTGAAATGCTTGTAAGTATCGTAAAATCCAGCTTTTCCATATATTTGACAATATCTACACGCCCTGTAAAAATTATATTTTTTATTTTCAGCTGGTCAACCAGTGCATAGCATTCCTCTGCATATTCTTCATCATCCACGCCTCCCATGATATGCAGGCGCACATTCTGTACCCTCGCTGACAACTCAAAAAATGCATATATCATCGTTTTGATATCTTTGATCGGTGCCAGTCTTACTACCGCGCCAATATCAATCCAGCCATCTGGCTCTTTCAGCGGAATCCCTGACAGTCGGTCATAGTCTATTCCGTTAGATATCACTCTGCATTTATCTTTATCACAACCCATGCTTACCTGCGTATGCATAGCGTTGGTAAAAAGACTGGTCACGCGAAATGCTCTCTGATATATCATATCTGACAGCATATAGAAAAAAGAAATCCACTGTTTCTTAAAAGATGGCACCACCCATTTGGCACGGATGATCTCTTCTTCTCTTTCACGTGTATAAATCCCATGTTCTGTAAGAAGCACGTCTTTTTTGTTCACATAACCTCCCAGACAGGCAAGAAGACCTCCATAACCGGTGCAGATTGCATGGTATACATCTGCCTTCGGCACCTCTGTCCCCATCAGATACAGCACCGGGAGCAGCATTGAACGCATGGTATGAAAAGCGTCTGCAAATGCAATATACGGATAGTGTTCTTCGCAGCATTCTATAAGGATCTGCAGAAATTCCTCACTCTTCAGAAATGACATTGGATTCATATGTTTATCATGATACAGCCGGAATAAAACTTCCCAGTCCGGTCTCCCACAGAGCATCAATTCCCTGAGAGACTGTGTTTCTTCATCAGAAAATAAATGTCTTAACCTGCCGGTATCCTTCATCCTCAGCGCATCATCCAGAAAAACCTCATGTACTTCCGTAACATTTTCCGGAAACTCATAAACAAACTTTCCTCTGTTTTCTGCCTTTGCACCAATCACCCACAATACAAATTCATGTTCTTTCATTTTATTGATATACTGGTGCATCCAGGTGGAAACCCCACCAAACACATAGGGATAACATCCCTCCAAAATCAGACAGATTTTCACTGTTTTCTCCTCAATTTCGCTCAATCACCACTTCACTCTCCTGCGCGTGCAGAAGATAAAGATTTCCAGTAACATTTGTAAGTTCGCCGCCTGTAACCTGTCCCGGTGTACCATCATTGATTCTGACCATCAGATAGGCTTCATCATAGAAATTTCCAAGATGAATTCTGATCTCCTGATCTGTGATCTCTTTGTCTACGGTCAGGGCACCATAGCGCTGAACAGCTCCTGCCAGCTCCGAACCTGTAAGATTACGGAGTGACGGTGCTGATTCATTCATCCAGGTCATATATTCATCCAGTCTTGCTCTTAGTTTTTCCCATCCCAGTGCAGCTCCACGATCTTCATCCAGAAGATCATCCGGGTGCATAAAGTGACTGTTTACAAAATGCATATTCAGTTCTGAAAGTGCTGCCATCTGCATATAATCATCAATGATCGCACCGGATATGATTCTAGGCTGTTCAACAATTCCATCATCCGCTGTCTCAAACTCCTGTACATACGCGTATTCACCAGGGAAATAGTTACTTGCTATTGTTCGGATCTCCGGAAATTTTTCAGCCAACATTTTTCTTCCTTCTTCTGAGAGTACATTTGAAGGTGGTACATACACCGACAGCTCTGTTCCGGGAAACATCTCTTTTCCAAAACGGATCAGTTCACCAAGTGCATCCTGCATTGCTTTCATACTTATCCACGTCTTATATGGAAGAACATCTCCATAATCCACATTTGACAGACTTAATGGCTGGTGGTTATACCCATGGTAACCCAGTTCTCCACCCTGATGCAGGATCATATTTCCAAAGTACTGAAATCTCTGCGTATCTGTCTGTTTTACGATTTCTCCATCTGTCTCATCTTCATAGTTTTCGATCATCACACCCGTATATCTGACGCCATGCTCTGCTGCAAGTGACATCATATCCGGCCACCAGATATTGGAATAAAAATCTGCAATATTAGTGTTATAATCACGTCTGACATAGGTACCATCTCCTCCCGGTACCGGGGAAGGAAAATCATCCAGATAAAACACAGAGCCATTAATCACAGGATAAACTCCCGCATCCGTAAGCAGACTATAAGAAGCAGCATAAAAGCCTCTGACCGCTTTTTCATATAATCCAAAATTATCAACTACAAATCTGCCTTTGCCATAATCCTCTTCCCAGATTACTGGTGTTCCACTCTGATCTCCAACTCTGGCATAAACCCTTGCGGATTCCACAAGCTCCACTTCCCAGGCGGATTCATACGGATCCTCAATTGTATAAGCCTGTCCGCCACCGATCAAAAAATCCTTATCAAAATAGATGCTATCCACTTCTGTATTCTCATAACCTGATGAGATAATTCCAAGCTTTTGCTCTATCAGAGACACATATGTATTCTTCTGCAGTGTCAGCGCAAACATTGCACTTCCACCATCTTCTACCCATTCACAGATATCCAGAACCTTCTCTTTTAATGGATCAAGATCACTGAGCAGAAGCACAACTGTCTCATAGGCGTCCAGATCGGGAATTGTATCCTTTTGTACATCAATCACATCCGTTCCAACACGCATATCCATAAAAATACGCTGAAACTCTATCCAGGCTTGTTCACTCTCTTCCTGGCTGCTGTCACGCAAAACCAGACATGTCTTTTTTAATGAATCTGCCGCCTCTTTTTCTGTTATGATTTTATCCTTATCTATATAAGAAATCTGTCTCTTTTTTTCCTGGTATTGAACCCCAGATCTTTCTGCAAAAAGCGCAGCCGCGATCAGTATAAAACAGCCCAGGATCATCAAAATCCCCTTAAACTGAAAATTCCTGATCTTCTTTATGAATCTAACCAAAAAGCCAGAACCTCCTTACTCTTTGAAGACAAATAAATATGCTCCTCTTTCATCTGTTTCAGAGCTGCCTGAATTGCCCTGCCATTTTTCTGCTCTGCAAATAACTGGATTTTTCTCACCCAGTATTCTTCTCTTCTGTGCCATTTTTTATCTATAACATCCAGAATCTGCTGAGCTCCTGAGTAATCTTTAAGCTTCATTAAATTGTCTGCCAGACACAAACAGCTGTGGAAATTCATATCTGTTTTGATCTTCTTCTGAAGAAGCTGTGTGTACTGATTTCTCTGCATATGTTCCACCTGTTTTTCAAGCAATCCCTGCTGCAGATATTCTTCCATAAAATCACAATACTCATCCAGTACAACCGGATCCTCCGGTGCAGCTGCATACGTGCGTTCAAAAGTCTGCAGTTTACTGTCATAATCCTTAGACAGTTCTACCATGGCAGTAATCGCATAATGAACAACCTCCACATCCTCATTCATCCGGGCCTTCTCCAGAAGTTCGATATATTTTGAAGGATCATCATTCAGAATATCCATAATCAGCTTTCTGCGTTTTTCCGGATCATTGATCAGAAGTGCTTCCTCCAGGGGAACAATATCATGATCATTTTCTTCCCTTAACCTGAAGTTATTTTTGTATATCTCTTCATTGACCTGAAGCTTTTCTATACCTATTTTTCTGCTGTTTTCAGCTTTGATAAAAACCTGAAGATGAAGAATCAGAACGCATAAAGCTCCCCATACAGGTACAAAAAGCACCGGTACCATCAAATATTTTTTTACTTTAAGCATACCACTTCTGATTCCTGCCCATATAAGAATACAAACCGTCAGATGCAGGATGAGCAGCACGATTCCACTTACTGTCCGGATCATTTGTTTTCTCCTGTTCTGTTATTGCCTGTAAGCTCTTCATCTATCTGTCTGCACACAAGCCCGGCCTGCTTCAGCCTTGCAAGGATGATCGGAAGAGCTTCTTTATCCGTCTGAACCAGCATCAGATATAATTCTTTGCTTTCTGAGATTCCCCAGACATCATTTTCTCTCACCTTGGAGCGCAAAATCTCATCTGCTTCCTTCAGTGACATTTCCGAATATTCAACTTTCAGCAATACGTAAGATGCCAGCTTCTGTTCCCGCATATCATGCTGTACTTTCAGCCGCTCTTCAAAATATTCTGTTTTTAATATATGCGTTCCTTTCACATACTGTCGATATTCCACTGCTTTCTGATATTCCAATGCACGCAGAAGAGACGTTTCCACCAGGCCGGAAAGAATCTTGAAAAGATTCAGGAAATACAATGACATCTGCTCGCGACTGACCTGCTGAATACAGATCAGCATTACGAGCTCTCCGTTTTTCCGGACTCCCGCCATATACATAGGATAATTTTCCAGGAATTCCCGGTTTGCCCACACATTTCCATTTTCCAGTTCTTCCATTGCAGCTGAATACTCACTCAGTTTTATCGAATTCGGATAATTTCCCTGCACCTGTGCGGATGCTGTCTCCAGACGTCCATAACCATTTTCCCGATTCAATGTGTAAAGTCCAAAGGTTTTATTTTCCAAAACATCTTCCAGAACACGGATCGTTTCAATATATAGTTCCTGCGGCTGGATCACATCCAGTTTTCTTGTGATATCAAAAATCTTTCCAAAGCTGTCTTTACTTCCAAGTATTTGTTTTTTATACAGGTTTTTATCCTCTATGGTTTCCTGATACATTTCACGGGTAAAAAGAAATTTCTCCTGAAGCAAATTATTTTCTTCTTTAATAAATTGTACATTATCCTTATTTTTCATCCGGATATAACCGCAGATCGCTCCAACCGCAAAATAAAAGATAAATGGAATCCAGTTTGAAGGTTCATAGAACAGTACATACCAGCTGCTTCCTTCTGCTTCAAACGCACGTATAAGTGATAAGCTTTCTGCTGCTGCCGCTGCTATTCCGTAATTGATCCCATACGTACTGCCAAACAACACGACAAAAATCAAACGAAGATCGATCATTTTAAACTGTGCCTGATTTCCGGCTATTCCATTCAGCAATTCAAACAAAATAAAAAATGCCGCAAACTCAGTAGCTCTCACAGCTGCTTTGTGTTTTGATATAATATGTTTTAAACTGTCCAGACGGCCTTCCTTTAAATTATTTCTTTCCTGATAATGTTCATAAAGTTCCGGAAGCTCTTCCAATATTGAGATTTTAGGAAACCAGCCGTATTTATAGCGGATTATTTTGTCATCCTTTAACATATTTTCCATTATGCTGTATCGTGCATATGAAACCTTAAGATGAGGACACAATTCTGTCAGTTTATCTCCCAGATCCTTAAAGCAATGATCAAACCCATCCGCTATATTGAGAATTTCTTCATCCTCATCCCAGTTATCAAAAATTTTATACATAAGTTCTGCCAGATCCTGCATTGACATGAAAAACATTCTCTGTGACTCATCTTCCTGAAAGGTTATTTTCTGCTCTGCTGAAATTTCACGGAAAACCGTATTCAGGAAATCTTTCTCGTACTGTTCTGAATATAAATAAGGAGACCTGATTATTTTTACAGTGGTCTTATAGAGTTTTGCGTATTCTCTGCACAGATTTTCCATTTCGGAAACCAACAGTGTTTTTCCGGTCGGAACATCATACAAACGTTCAGGACCTGTCAGATATACAATACGCATATTCCTTTTTCCTCTGCACAACTGCAGTATTTTACGAAGTATCTCAGCTTCTCCACGTGTTTCTCCATGGAATGTCAGATAATTGGAGAAATAAATGATCTGTTCAAAATCATATGTGCTGAAAATATCTTCCAGTTCTTTTTCATTTTTCACAAACGGACGCACAAACAGATTTTTCTTACGATTTTTCCTGATATTGGTATCTCCCATTACCATTACCAGGCTTTCCGGAAATGCTTCCTCAACAAATCTATTTGTAATATACCCAGTATTTCCAACCAGTAGAGTCCTCATATATTGCCTGCCTTTACAAATACTTTGTTTTATTATTTTCAAGAACAAAAAAACACCGTCCCCGCGGCAATCACAATGTCCGCAAAAACAGTGTCCTTAGTGCGCCTTCAGGGGTTCGAACCCTGGACACCCTGATTAAGAGTCAGGTGCTCTACCAACTGAGCTAAAAGCGCATATCATATAAAGTTTCGCGTTTATTTTCTCAACGCAAGGACTATTATATGAAACCCTAGACTAAAAGTCAAGAAAAAATTTATAATTTTTTTAATTATTTTTTATTCTCCTTTTCCTTTTCTTTTTTCGGTGGCATGGAATCCAGTATTTTACATAGTTCTTCCGCATTTTTACGAATTTTTCGCATGCAGCATTCAAGTTTCTGATGCTCATAACAGAACTGTGCAAGCAATGCCTGTCGGTGGCATTTTCCTTTCTTGCAGCCCATGCAGTTACCACTCCTGTAACTTCCATCCGGACAGTACATTCATTTCCTGTCCGGATCATTCTTTCTATATTAATATGCAATTATTCTTCACATCGTGCAATCAGCTTGCAGATGGGATTTCCCATAGAAGAAAACTTTTCTTCATATTCTGTCATGACGTTTCCCACCATCATATCCTCCTGGTGATGCAGATCAAAGGTATGTGCCAGAAGAGTCCATCCTTCCGCTTCTGTCACTTCCTCGAGGGAAAATTCAAACAGATCTTTATTGTCCGTTTTAAATTCTACCGTTTCACCAGTTGTCAGAATCTGACTGTAACGAGCCAGAAATTCTCTGGAAGTCAGTCTTCTTTTTGCATGACGTGCCTTTGGCCACGGATCAGAAAAATTCAGATAAATACGTTGTACCTCTCCTTTTTCAAAAATATCCGGAAGAATCCTTGCATCAATACACATAAACTTCAGATTATCCAGTTTTTCTCCGTCTGCTTCCATTCTTTCTCTCTTCTGCAGTGCACGAAGCAGAACACTGTCATACATCTCAACACCTACATAATTGATCTCCGGGTGAAGGCTCGCCATGTCCATCAAAAAACGGCCTTTTCCCATTCCAACCTCTATATGAAGCGGTTGTTCTTTTGTAAAACACTGCTTCCATTTACCTTTCCACTCTTCAGGATTCTGTACAACATAACTACTTCCTGTAATGGCAGCTTTTGCGCCAGGTATATTTCTTAATCTCATAAAATAATTCTCCTGTTTTCTATCTGTATCGCATTTTCAGCAACTCTGCCTTCTATCATACATGATTCATCCGTCAACATCAAGCCAGAACGCCTGTATTCTGTCTTTGCCCGTACCGTAAATAATATCGTCTTTTTCTTTTATTTGAAAACTTCCCGCAGATACAGAGATCTGTAAAATTGAACTGCGATATGTTCCACATACTTTTTATATTGGTCTGGCCGTCTCTGGTTCGGCACTGTTATTTTTCCTTTTCTGGTATATGATTTTCCGAAAAAAACAGATTCAAAATTAAAATGACTGTTTTTGTTAAATTATTTGTTTTTTTCAAAAGATTTTAACCTTTCATTGTGCAATTTCGTATAGCAATTATTTAACGGAAGGTGTATTATATGATAAAGTTCCAAAAAAATCATAGAAAAGGAGGGTGAATATGGAACAGATACTTAATAAGTTATCTGAGATTGAAATCACAGCGCAGCGCATCATGGAAGATGCAGGCAGATCCAAAGCCGCCCTTTCGGCAGAAATGGAACAGCAGTGCAGGAACTTTGACGCAGAACTGGAACAGGAAACCAACCGTAAAATACAGGAGCTGAAGGATAATCTGGAAGCTCAGAAGGATCAGGAACTAACGTCTCTCCGTCACAGGACCGAACAGCAGCTTGAAGATCTGGATACGTATTACAGGCAGAATCACCAGCAGCTGGCGGAAGACTTATTCCAACAGCTTCTCAGATACTGAAAGGGGTGATCCGATATGGGAAGACTCCTTTCCTACAGCGGAATATCAACAAAGATCCGTGCCATGCAGAGTAAACTGATATCCGAATCAGAAATTCAGGAAATGCTTCAGTTCACCAGCGTCTCACATGCAGCGGCCTGGTTGAAACGTACTCCGGAATATGCCAAAACATGGGCGGATCTTGATGAAAATTCTCTTCACCGCGGTCAGATAGAAAAACTGCTCAAGGCTTCGATCTTTAAAGATTTTTCCAAAATATATCAGTTCGCAAATCCGGAACAGCGCAAATTTTTGGATCTTTATTCCAGGCGCTATGAGATTCGTGTACTGAAGGAGATCATGACCAATCTGTTCGATCACAAAAGCACAGATGCCGTGGATGTTTCACCTTACTGTGATTTTTTCCGCAGACATTCCAAGCTCGATCTGGACAGACTGACAGCATGCACGACTATGGATGAGTTTATCAATACTCTGAAAGGAAATGAGTTTTACGTACCTTTGTCCAGAATCCAGAATCATGACACTGCTCTTCTCTTTGACTATGGAATGGCTCTGGATCTTTATTATTTTTCTATGATCTGGAACGTACGTAAGAAGCTTTTCTCCGGCAAGGATCTTGAACAGATCACCACTGCCTACGGTGAAAAATTTGATATGCTGAACCTGCAGTTTATATCTCGATCAAAACGTTATTTCAGTATGGCACCTGCAGATATTTATGCGCTGCTGATTCCAATGAATTACAAGCTGAAAAAAGAAGAAATCACTGCACTCGTAGAGGCTTCCACTCGCGAAGAAGCCCAGCAGATCTTTCGCAAGACGTACTACGGCAAAAAGTATGATCATCTTTCTGCCCACAATCTCGAAGAATTCTATAATTATATGCTCCGTACCACTCTGGAAAAGGCATCCCGCAAGGATCCCTATTCCGTGGCAATGCTTTATTCCTACATGTACCACAAGGAGCACGAAGTAAATCGTCTGACCATCGCTATTGAATGTATCCGTTATGGCGTGGCCCCAGACGAGGCAATGCAGTATATTCGTAACAATTAACTATCCCGGGAGGTATGGTAATGATTGAAAAAATGAAATTTTTAAGCATCACCGGGCCCAAGGCAGACATTGACAGAATGACCGAAACTTATCTTTCCAAATATGAAATACATTTGGAAAATGCTCTCTCCGAGCTTACGGAAGTTGCCAATCTGTCACCGTTTCTGGAGATCAACCCTTACAAAGAGGCTCTTTCGACGATCGACAGCTTCTATGAACAGCTGGAAGATCCTTCTCAGATAAGCCCGGAACCGATGGATATCGAAAAGGCCATCAAAACTGTCCGGGCGGTTCAGGACGGATTCCGACGCCTGGAAGAAGAAAAGTCCAGACTTCAGTCCGAGCATGCAGAAATACTGGACCCGCTGAAGATCATCCGTCCGTTCAAAAATCTCAACTTTGATATCTCAGAGATTTTGAATTTCAAGTATATTCACTATCGTTTCGGACGTATCGAAAAACAGTATCTTCAGAAATTCGAAAAATATATCTACGATAACCTGGATACTCTGTTTATCAAGTGCGGAGAAGATGAAATGTATGTCTACGGTGTTTATTTTGTACCGGAGCATCAGGCACACAAAGTTCATGCCGTATACTCTTCCATGCACTTTGAACGTATTTTTATTCCAAATGAATACCATGGAACCGCCACAGAGGCTTTTGAAAAGCTTGACACCCGCCATCGCGAGATTCACAAGGCTCTGGATGCCAACAAAGAAGCATCCCGCAAATTCCTTCAGGACAACAGCACAAAGATTGTTTCAGCCAAAGCTGCACTGGATGCATGCTCTTCAAGCTTTGATATCCGTAAGCTGGCCGCATGCACTCCTGGTGACACGAATACTTTCTATATTTTATGTGGCTGGATGACTGAAAAGGACGCTCTCGCTTTCCGGAAAGATATCCAGAACGATGAAAAGATCTTCTGTCTTATGGAAGACCAGAAAGCACCTGCCACACAGAAACCACCTACAAAGCTGCGAAACCCTAAGCTTTTCAAACCTTTTGAAATGTATGTCAAGATGTATGGTCTGCCGGCATACAACGAAATGGACCCGACCTGGTTTGTGGCTATCACATATTCCTTCATCTTCGGCGCAATGTTCGGAGACGTAGGACAGGGACTTGTACTTTTCCTCGGTGGCCTTTTCCTTTATAAGACCAAGAAGATGGATCTTGCAGGAATCATCAGCTGTGCCGGTGTATTTTCCGTCTTTTTCGGATTTATGTACGGCAGTTTCTTTGGTTTTGAAGATGTACTCAAGGCCATATGGCTGAAGCCTATGAACCAGATGATGGATGTCCCGCTGGTCGGAAGACTGAATGCAGTATTTGTGATCGCTATTGGATTTGGTATGTTTATCATCCTCATCTGTATGGTATTCAACATCATCAATTCCAGCCGCAGAGGCGATACCGAAAAAACCTGGTTTGACAGCAATGCAGTGGCCGGTCTCGTATTTTACGGATCCATCGTACTGACCATCGGACTGTTTATCTCCGGCAAAAAACTTCCGGCAGCAGCTATTCTGGTCATTATGTTTGGCGTACCGCTGCTTCTGATGTTCCTTAAGGAGCCACTCACCAATCTGGTTGAAAAGAAATCCAGGATTTTACCAGAACAGAAAGGCATGTTCTTTGTTCAGAGCTTCTTCGAACTGTTTGAGGTTCTGCTCAGCTACCTTTCCAACACACTTTCTTTCCTGCGTATCGGCGCATTTGCAGTCAGCCACGCAGCTATGATGGAAGTTGTACTGATGCTTGCCGGCGCTACCAATGGCGGCAACCCGAACTGGATCGTAGTCGTTCTTGGAAACATCTTCGTGTGTGCCATGGAAGGTCTGATCGTAGGTATCCAGGTTCTTCGTCTGGAATACTACGAGATCTTCAGCCGTTTCTATGCAGGTAACGGACGCGAATTCAAACCATTTATGAAGGCAGCGCATAAAAATTAAATACCGCAGGGACATTTGTCCCATTCAATAAAATTACATATATCAGGAGGATATCATCATGAACATGATCATTCAGATTACAACAGCTATTGCACTGATTCTCAGTATTATCGTACCTTTTGGATGCTTTTTCCTTGGAGAGAAAAATAAAAAACGTTATAAAAAATCTCTCATCGCCAACTGCTTTATGTTCTTCGGTGTACTTCTTGTAGCCACTGTAGTCAGCTTTGCAGGAACTGCAAGCGTACAGGCTGCCGGCTCTTCAGCTGATGGTCTTGCTACTGGTCTCGGATATCTTGGTGCAGCTCTTGTTACAGGTATTTCCGGTCTTGGTTCCGGTATCGCCGTTGCAAGCTCCGCAAGTGCAGCTCTCGGTGCTCTGAGCGAAGACGGATCTCTCTTTGGTAAATCCATCATCTTCGTAGCTATGGCCGAAGGTATCGCACTTTACGGACTGATCATTTCCTTTATGATCCTTGGTAAGCTTTAAGGAGCGTCTCTATGAAAATGTATTTGATCAGTGATAACATTGATACCTACACAGGCATGCGTCTGGCAGGTGTGGAAGGTGTTGTCGTCCATGAACGCGCTGAGCTTAAAGAAGCTCTGGAACATACAATTGCAGATAAAGAAGTAGGGATCATTCTTCTCACCGAAAAATTCGGAAGAGAATTTCCTGAGATCATCGACGATGTCCGTCTGCATCACAAAACACCTCTGATCATTGAAATTCCTGACAGACACGGCACCGGCCGTAAACCGGATTTTATCACTTCATATGTCAATGAAGCGATCGGACTGAAATTGTAGGCAGGAGGTAACAATATCATGACAATAGACGAAAAACTGCAGCATTTTTACGAGGTTTCTCTCGATGAAGCCCGCGAAGATGCTGCACAGGCTATCCAGGAACACAAAGAACATCTTGCCCGTACACTGGAAGATCACAAACAGACAAGCCGCCAGAATGCTGAAGCTGAGATAAAAGCAGAGACCGGCCATGTCCGTCGTGAAGTCAACAAGGCTCTTTCTGCCGAACAGATCACTCTCAGAAGAGACTTGTCCAGAAAACAGGAAGAACTGAAAGAAACTCTTTTTGCAGAAGTTAAGACCAAGGTTCAGCAGTTTATCACTACTGCAGAATACGATGAATATCTCTGCCGCAGGATCAACGAAGCTGTAAAATTTGCCGGAGACGATGAGATCCAGATCTATCTCTCTTCTTCCGACAAATCCAAAGCAAATGATCTTGCGCAGAAAACAGGTACCCCGCTCCAGGTCTCAAAAGAAGATTTTATTGGCGGTATCCGCGCAGAGATTCCACATAAAAACATACTTATCGATAATTCTTTTTCTGCAAATCTTGCTTCAATGTGCAGAGAATTCAAATTTGACGGAGGGCTGAAGAATGAGTAAAACTGGTATCATCTATGGCATCAATGGCCCTGTCGTTTACTTAAAAGGCGATTCCGGATTCAAAATCTCCGAGATGGTCTATGTAGGTAAGGAAAACCTGGTTGGCGAGGTCATCGGCCTTAAAAAGGGTATGACAACCGTTCAGGTATTTGAGGAGACCACAGGACTTCGCCCGGGCGAAACCGTTACCGGTACCGGCGATGCCATCTCTGTACTTTTAGGACCTGGTATCATCCACAATATTTTTGACGGTATCCAGCGTCCTCTGAAGGAGATTGCCAAATCCTCCGGAAAATATATTTCCCGTGGTGTCAGCGTAGATTCACTGGACACCCAGAAAAAATGGCACTCACATATCACAGTTAAAGAAGGAGACGTAGTAGGTCCTGGCACGATCATCGCCGAGACACAGGAAACTGCTTCTATCCTCCATAAATCCATGGTTCCTCCGAGTATCACAGAGGGAACTGTTATCAAGGCAGCTCCGGACGGTGATTACACCATTCTGGAACCAATTGTCACAATACAGCTGAATGACGGAACCACTAAAGAGCTTGCACTGGCTCAGAAATGGCCGATTCGTATTCCTCGTCCGACGCATTTGCGCTACCCTGCAAGCGTTCCGCTTGTCACAGGACAGCGTATCCTTGACACTCTGTTCCCGATTGCCAAAGGCGGTACGGCTGCCGTTCCGGGTGGTTTTGGAACCGGAAAGACCATGACACAGCACCAGATTGCCAAATGGTCCGATGCAGATATCATCATCTATATCGGCTGCGGCGAGCGTGGAAATGAGATGACACAGGTTCTGGAGGACTTCAGCAAACTGATCGACCCGAAATCCGGAAACCTGATGATGGACCGTACTACTCTGATCGCCAACACATCCAACATGCCGGTTGCTGCCCGTGAAGCATCTATCTACACAGGTGTTACTCTGGCTGAATATTATCGTGACATGGGTTACGATGTAGCGATCATGGCAGACTCCACCTCCCGTTGGGCTGAGGCTCTTCGAGAGCTTTCCGGACGACTTGAGGAAATGCCGGCAGAGGAAGGTTTCCCTGCTTACCTGGCTTCCAAGCTTTCCGCTTTTTATGAGCGTGCCGGAATGATGCAGAATCTCAATGGTACAGAAGGTTCTGTCTCCATCATCGGTGCAGTTTCCCCACAGGGCGGTGACTTCTCTGAACCAGTCACTCAGAATACCAAACGATTTGTACGATGCTTCTGGGGACTTGATAAGGCTCTTGCTTATGCAAGACACTTCCCGGCGATCCACTGGCTCACAAGCTACAGTGAATACCTCGAAGACCTGACCCCATGGTACCGCGATCATGTATCTCCAAAATTCGTGGCTGACCGAAATCAGCTGATGGCGATCCTGAATCAGGAAAGCTCTCTGATGGAGATCGTTAAACTGATCGGCAGTGATGTACTCCCGGATGATCAGAAGCTGACTCTTGAGATTGCCAGAGTCATCCGACTTGGCTTCCTTCAGCAGAATGCCTTCCATCAGGAAGATACCTGCGTTCCAATGGAAAAACAGTTTGAGATGATGGAGATCATCCTTTATCTGTACGAAAAATCCAAAGCACTCATCAACCGAGGCATGCCGGTTTCTGTACTGAAAGAGGACAACATCTTTGAACGCATCATTTCTATTAAATATGATGTTCCAAACAATCAGCTAGACAAATTTGAACAGTACCGAAAAGATATCGACGCATTTTATGACAAAGTATTAGAGAAGAACGGCTGACAGGAGGAACGTTTTTATGGCAATTGAATATTTAGGTTTAAGTGAAATAAACGGCCCTCTGGTAGTTCTGGAAGGTGTAAAGAATGCCTCTTTTGAGGAGATCGTCGAATTCCATATGGATGACGGAACACAGAAGATCGGCCGTATCATTGAGATTTATGAGGACAAAGCAGTTATCCAGGTATTTGAAGGAACTGACAATATGTCCCTTGGCAACACACATACCCGACTCACCGGACATCCGATGGAGATCGGTCTTTCACCGGAAATCCTCGGCCGTACCTTCAACGGTATTGGTCAGCCGATCGACGGACTCGGTGCGATAACTCCGGAGGTTAACCTTAATATCAACGGTCTTCCGCTGAATCCGGTCACGCGAGAATATCCACGAAACTATATCAATACCGGTATTTCTGCAATTGATGGTCTGACTACTCTGATCCGTGGTCAGAAACTTCCAATCTTTTCCGGAAATGGTCTTCCACATGACAAGCTGGCTGCACAGATCGTACAGCAGGCTTCTCTGGGCGGTGATTCCGATGAAAACTTTGCAATCGTTTTTGCAGCTATGGGTGTTAAATACGATGTTGCAGAATTTTTCCGCCGTACTTTCGAAGAAAGCGGTGCTTCTGATCACGTTGTCATGTTCCTGAACCTGGCAAACGACCCGGTCGTTGAACGACTGCTGACACCAAAGATCGCACTTACCGCTGCAGAGTATCTGGCATTTGAAAAAGGCATGCATATCCTGGTCATTCTGACAGATATCACATCTTTCTGTGAAGCCATGCGTGAGGTTTCCTCCTCTAAAGGTGAGATTCCTTCCCGTAAAGGCTACCCGGGATATCTGTACAGTGAACTGGCTACTCTTTATGAGCGTGCCGGTATCGTACAGGGCGGCACCGGTTCTGTCACACAGATTCCGATCCTGACCATGCCAAATGATGACATCACACACCCGATTCCTGACCTTACCGGATATATCACTGAAGGTCAGATCGTTCTGGACCGCCAGCTGCATGGCCAGGCAATCTATCCGCCGATCAACGTACTTCCATCTCTGTCACGTCTGATGAAGGACGGCATCGGAGAAGGCTTCACCAGAGAAGATCATCAGGACGTTGCAAACCAGCTCTTCTCCTGCTATGCAAAAGTAGGCGATGCAAGAGCTCTGGCTTCCGTTATCGGTGAAGATGAACTTTCCCCGATTGACAAACGTTACCTTGTCTTCGGTAAAGCATTTGAGGCAGAATTTGTCGGACAGGGTGAAACAGAAAACAGAAGTATCACAGAAACCCTTGATAAAGGCTGGGAGCTTCTGGGGCTTCTTCCAAAAGAAGAACTCGACCGAATCGATACAAAAATCCTGAACAAGTACTATAAAGAGACTGTACGCTAAGGGGAGGTGACTGTTTATGGATCCGAATACCTTCCCCACCAAGGGTAATCTGATACTTGCCAAAAATTCTCTGGCTCTTTCCCGTCAGGGATTTGAGCTGATGGACAAGAAACGAAACATCCTGATCCGTGAAATGATGGAACTGATTGACCAAGCCAAGGATATACAGGCTCAGATTGATGAAACCTTCCGTACCGCCTATGCAGCGCTCCAGAAAGCCAATATGGAGCTTGGAATCGCATTTGTACAGCAGGTTTCTTATACTGTCCCTGTAGAAGATTCTGTGAGGATCAAGACACGCAGCGTTATGGGAACTGAAATTCCTCTGGTTGAATATGACAAACAGCTGACAAACACGCCTACCTATGCTTACTACAGCACCAGAGTTTCTCTTGATCAGGCAAAAGCTGCCTTCGAAAAGGTAAAAGAGCTCTCTATCCAGCTCGCCGGTATCGAAAATGCCGCGATCCGTCTGGCTGCAAACATCAAAAAAACACAGAAAAGAGCGAATGCTCTCAAGAATATTACGATTCCTCGTTATGAAGCACTTACCAAGGACATCCAGAATGCACTTGAGGAAAAAGAGCGTGAGGAATTTACTCGCCTGAAAGTTATTAAACGAATGAAGCAGAAGGGGTGATCCCCTCCTGCTTTTTTTGTCCCGGGCAGCAAATCATACCTATATACAGCCCGCATTATTGTCAGATAATTTTTCTTTGAAAGTTTAAAATTTTTCTTTTGAATGCAAAATTCTTTAATATTTTCACTATGAAAAAGTCAATAGATTTTTTTATTTTTTTGTCGAATTTCTTAATTTCATCATTATTAACCAAAACATTTGTTTTTTATTTATTTATGTAAATCTCTTATTCCACATTAATTTTTTGTGGATAATGTGGATAACTTTGTGTATAACTCAAATATCTCGATTTTTCAACCTTTCCAAGATGTGGATAACTTTTACACCATTTTTCGCGTTATCCACATTTTCCCCCTTTATTCGACAGCCTTTGTGCAATTTGCTAAATACCCCTCTTTCTTCGACAATTTTTGCCAAAAGAAAAGAGTCACAGTTCTACAAATTGCGTAGAACTATAACTCTTTGATTTTATTCCATATAACTTCCAACGCCAACCGGTGTATCGTAATTATAATCTGTGATTACAATCCCTTTATTGGAGTTCAGCGCATGTACGACTTTGCCATCTCCAATATACAGGGCTACATGAGAAATTCCACTGCCATAAAAGACAAGATCTCCGACTTCCATCTGGCTCAGATCTCTCTTCTGGGATGCACTGTACTGAGCTGCTGCCACTCGCGGTAGCTCATAGCCAAAGTTTGCAAATACAGACATCACGAATCCAGAGCAGTCTGCACCGTTCGTGAGGCTTGTTCCGCCCCATACATATGGATTGCCAACAAACTGTACTGCAAAATCCGCGACTGCCTGGCGATTCGCCACACGCTTTTCTTCTTTTCTTCGTGCAGCCTCCTTTAATGCCTGCTTACGAATACGGGCAGTTTCTTCTTTGATCTCCTGCGCACGTCTTGCCACTTCCTGTGCATCTGCATATTTCTTTGCTTCTTTTTTCAGCTGCTGATATTCCTGTGCCTGTATCTCTGCCCGCGCTACGATCTGATTAGCCATTGCACTGATATCCCCACCGGAAGTACTGCTTTCTGTCCCGTCAGAAAACATTTCATCATCTGCATCTGCGTCTTCTGTGATCTCAACATCGTCCGCATCCTCATCCTCATCTTCTGTGATCTCAATCTCAACCTCCGATGAACCACTGGAAAAATCATCTGCATAAACGGTCCATGTACTGCTGATACAACATATTGCCAATAACATTGCTGTTATTTTTTTCTTCATCTATTACTCCTTTGCGTTTGTTAAATACATAATTTACGCGCAACAGTTATGTATCTTAACACAATTGTAATAGATTTGTCAAATTTTTCTTTATTTACGCTTTAATACTCCATCAAATAGCGCTGAACAGATGCCACTGCATTGGCTCCATCTGCCACTGCAGTTACTACCTGACGCAGATTCTTGGTTCGGATATCGCCGGCGGCAAAGATGCCCGGTGTACTTGTCACGCCATCTTCTCCAGCAATGATATAGCCGCTTTCATCCATCTTCACAAGATCTTTGAACTTTCCACTTCCCGGCACGATTCCTACTGCAATAAACACTCCATCCACCGAAATTTCCTTTTCCTCATCCGTTTTTACATTTCGTACTTTCAGTGCCGTCACTTTGTCCTCACCTTCCACAGATACCGGTACACTGTCCCACACCAGTTCAACATTATGGCAGGCAAATAAGCTGTCCTGAAGAATTTTTTCCGCACGAAGTTCATCACGTCTGTGTACCAGATAAACTTTCTTGCAAGTCCGGGAAAGAAGAATTGCATCTTCCACAGCCACATTTCCGCCTCCTACTACTGCAACTGTCCCGTCCTGGAAAAAGGCCGCATCACAGGTTGCACAATAGGAAACTCCCATACCACCCAGTTCTTCCTCTCCGGGAATTCCAAGATGACGGTGTGTCGCTCCACAGGCTATGATTACCGCCCTTGCATGATATTCATTCTTTTTGGTCCGGATCACCTTGATCTCTCCCTCGTCTGTAACAGAAAGAACTGGCTCTCTCTTTGGTTTCAGTCCAAGTTTTTCTGCATGACCTGCCATCGCCTCACCCAGATCCAGTCCGGTGATTCCAGGAAGTCCCGGATAATTGTCTACTTCATATGTGTCCACGATCTGTCCGCCCTGCACAAATTTTCTGTCCAGCCAGATTGTATTTAACTTTGCTCTTGTGGCATAGATTGCAGCACAGATTCCTGCCGGCCCTGCACCAAGAATTGCCAGATCATATATATTATTTTCCATCAGCTTCCGCCTCACTTTCTACGTTGCTGTTCACTCACAGCTGCTGCCTATCAGTTTAGCATACAATCGTTTTTTTTCCAATAAGATAGTAAAAAGCACTCCTTCGAGGTCTTTATGAAGTTATCTTTCCACAGACCAACATCCCGTATTCTGATTGCAGGCACGTTGTGTCTCGTTTTTCTGCTTGGAACTATCCTTGGCTGGGCAAACACACACCTGCTCTCCGCAGACAATCGTTTTGAGCAATTTACAGAAGAACTTTTTCAAAAAGAAGTTTCCGGCAATATGCTGAACCTTCATTATTCACTGGCTTATCCGGAAAAGAAAGGGATACAACGCCCCAAAGCTACACTTGGTACAATTTCTCTGCCTTCTTCACAATTAACAGACACATCTTCTGCCTCCCTTTCCAATACCTCCTCTGAAGCAGAAGATTTTACATCCCAAACGCTCAAAAAGCTTCAGACATTCAAAGCCTCCGGTCTTTCTGAATCCAACCGGCCCACACTCGACATGCTTCTTCTGTATTACAAAACACAGGCTGACTATCAGGACTATTCCATCCTTTATGAACCTTTAAGTCCCAGTCTTGGAATTCAGGCACAACTTCCCGTCCTGCTCGCCGAATATGCCTTCTATCAGAAGCAGGATATCGCAGACTATCTGAACCTTCTTGTCTCTGTAGAACCATATTTTGAAAGCATTCTTGCTTTTGAACAGGAAAAATCACAGCAGGGATATTTTATGAGTGATACAACACTGGACCGTATTCTGGACCAATGCCGTAGCTTTATCAAGGAGCCCGATTCCAATTATATGCTGGATATTTTCGCCGAAAAATTGAAATCTTTCGGAAAACTTCCTCAAAAAGAACAGGATATTCTCATCCAAAAACATAAACAGATTCTTCTGAACAAGGTAATTCCTGCCTATCAGAATCTGATTCTTGGTCTGCAGTCCCTCCGTGGCACCGGCCGCCCAAGTCAGGGACTTGCACACTTAAATGGAGGAAAAAAATATTATGAATATCTGATAAAGAGCCAGACCGGCTCCTATACACCAGTCAGAGAAATGCAGAAACGACTTGCCGGGCAGATTGCAGCTGATATGAACAATGCACAGAAAATTCTGAAGCAAAATCCTTCTCTGCTTCGCAAATTGAACAGCCATTTCGACCTTCCCGAAATGGAACCACAGGACATTCTCACTGCTCTCTGCCAAAAAACTGGTAAAGATTTTCCGACTCTGCCAGAGACAGACTACACCGTACGCTATGTACATAGATCCATGCAGGAATACCTGAGTCCGGCTTTCTATCTGACTCCTCCGCTTGACACCCGAACACCCAATATCATCTATATTAATCCTTCAGACCAGCGCAGTAACCTGGAACTTTTTACAACTTTGTCTCATGAGGGATTTCCAGGACATCTGTATCAGACTATCTTCTTTGGAAACACAGAACCTTCTGATATCCGCTATCTGATCACCTCCAGCGGCTACATCGAAGGCTGGGCAACTTATATAGAATCTTATGGATATCAGTATGCTTCCAATTATCTGGATGATAATGATGGCTCTGACTATGTCTGTCTTACCTGGCTGAACCGCAGTATTAATCTGTGCATATATTCCCTTCTGGACATCGGCATCCATTATTATGGCTGGAGTCAGGACGAAGCCGCCAGATTGCTGAAACTTTTTGGAATCACAAATACAAATGCAATATCTGAGATCTACCAGTATATCGTGGAAACGCCCGCCAATTATCTGAAATACTGCTGGGGATACCTCTGTTTTCTTGATCTGAAGACAGAATGGCAAACTGTACTCGGCAACAACTTTAATCCAAAAGCTTTTCACCAATATCTTCTTGAAATCGGTCCTGTCCAGTTTCCAGTACTGCAAAAATACATGCAGAAACATCTCCAAAAACTGACAGTCAAAGAAAACGGCCATTCTGCCGCTGTAAATTCAGATACAAAAAGGAGGTGCAGCTATTTGCACCTCCTACTCTTTTCCGTAATCATCAAAAAATCTCTGCAGTTTCAGCAATGCTTTCGTTAAATCCTTGGTTTCCTGCGGATTCAGGCTGTCAAGCACTGCCATGACCATCTTCTCATGAAAGATTTTATGATGAAGATAAGCTTTTTCTCCTTTTTCTGAAAGAGAAACCAGGACAACTCTCCTGTCCTCTTCACTTCTGGTTCGTTCTACATAGCCTTTTTTCACAAGATGGTTGATTGCAATCGTCAGTGTTCCCACCGTAACAGACATTGTTTTGGCCACTGTAGACATATTCTTGGATTCCTGTATACCGATCGCTTCCATAATATGCATATCATTTACTGATATATCTTTATATTCTGATGTGATCAGCGCTCGTTCTTCAATATCAAGAATATCTTTAAACAACCTCACCAGAATATTATTCACTGTTTCATATGAATTCATGCGTCTCTCCTCCGCTTCCTGACCCCTGGGCGCAGTCTCTCTGTATTCGTTATTTTTTATTGTACCAAGACGCTAGCGCGTCGGCTAGCCCTAAGTACGTGAAATTTTATACTTTTTCTTAAAAACCTTAGTTTTTTTCAAATAAAAAATAGCAGTTTTTGTATTTATGTTGTATTGTTGAATTACCCCTAACTCACAAACACATATTTACATCAACTGCTATGCTTATGTTATCATGGATCTTTAAACTCAACAACTACATTTTTAAATTTTATGGATTTCTTTACCGCCCGCCTCCTGGGAATGAGACTATTTCTGTTTCTTTCAGATACATCATTCCATTTATTTTAGGAGGTTCCATTATGGATGAATATTTAAAACAATACAGGGAAATGATCTCCCTGCGCGGTCTTACTGACCATACCATCATATCTTATTCCACTTATATACGTGCCTATCTCAAATATCTTTCAGAAATCCTGCATAAACTGCCGGAGGATGTCTCCTGGGCGGAACTGCGTGATTTTATCCGCTGGCTTCAGAAAGAAAAACAGCTTTCTGACCGTACGGTCAACCACTGTATCTCCCAACTGCGCTTTTTTACCATGTATGTCCTGCACAGACCATGGGATCCTACACAGCTCCCCATGCGCAGGTTTGATACTTATCTTCCTTATGTCCCTTCCCAGAAAGAAGTCTGGGATTTTATCCAGTCTTTTTCAAACCTTAAACATAAGGCTGTCATTTCCCTCATGTACTCCTCCGGCCTCCGGGTCAGGGAAGTCTGCGCCCTGCGTTACGAAGATATCAGCCGTTCTTCCATGCGTATACATATCTGCCATTCCAAAGCGCGTTCTGACCGGTATGCCATCCTTTCACAAAAAGCTCTGGATATCCTGACTCAGTACTGGTTTCGTGCCGGAAAGCCACGAGGCTTTCTTTTTCCAAACAGAAACGATCCACAACGCCCTATGGCTGCCTATACCGTCAACCAGTTTATTTTTGCAAAAGAAACAGAACTCGGCATGGAACACCGGTTTACCTGCCATACTTTCCGACATGCCTTTGGCACACATCTTTATGAGAACGGTACGGATCTTCTCACGATCAAGGCACTGCTCGGACATAAATCCCTAAATTCCACCACGATCTATGTGCATCTTGCTTCCAATGGTACCGCAAATGCTGTCAGCCCTTTTGACAGGATGGGAGGTGTCTTACATGAATAATTCCAAAATACACAAGATCTGGAACTCTTCTTATGCGGATTACTGTGCTTCTGGTTCTTTCCAGTCGGATATCCAGAAAAAAACTTCCAGAGCTATCATGAACTGTAAGTCTGGCAGACTGGGTATGAACATTTCCCAGTGTCCGGACTGCGGTCATCTGGAATTCCATAACAATTCCTGCCGTAACCGTAACTGTCCGAACTGTCAGGCTGTCAACAAAGAGGTCTGGGTGGACAAACGCAGGGCTGAAGTCATTGACACCCCTTACTTCCATGTGGTCTTTACCCTTCCTCATGAATTAAACCCTTTGGTCTACTGTAACCAGAAGCTCCTCTATGCGCTCCTGCACAGATGCTGTGCCCAGACACTTTTGGAACTTTCTTCCAATGAAAAGTGGCTCGGCGCAACACCCGGTATCATACAGGTCCTGCATACATGGGACCAGGAGATGGGATACCATGTACATATGCACTGTATCATTTCCGGCGGTGGACTGACTGCTGACCAGAAGATAAAAAAGAGTAAAAGTACATTTTTTATCCCGGTCGGGGTTCTAAGGGATAAGTTCAAAGGAAAATATCTGGCAGAACTGGATTCCCTTTATAAAGGCCATAGGCTGACTTTTTCCTCTTCCTGCGAAAAACTCAAAAACTCCTA
>OLPB01000106.1_pt1 | contig 54274 bp, 75 predicted proteins | sample 1672001 | NCBI WGS metagenome assembly OLPB01 (sample SAMEA3136635, study PRJEB25190) | human gut metagenome | biome: human gut; feature: human-associated habitat; material: faeces | place: Austria | collected 2013 | reverse complement strand
CACTCTTCTTAATCTTTGCGTATTGACCGATCACATCGTACTTGATGATCTCGTCCATTGCAAACTCGTACTCACGATCTAGTTCAACATCAGTCATTGCATCAGTGACTGACATGACTCGTGCCAAATAGGAGCATGTGCAATAGTCCATACGCTGATCGTAGTCATACCATTGATCCCAATTGGTCCATGGATTGTATGGATTGTCAATCGTGGTAAGCAGATAGTCCTTGGTACTAGCCATTGTCTGCCACCTTAATCTTAGTAGTCACATTACGCTTCAGTGTATCTATTGATACGCCAAGCCTATCGGCCACTTCAGCCTGTGTGTAACCACGATTGAGCATGGATCTTGCCCTAGCAATGAGGGACGCTGACATAGTAACACCCTGTTTCGGAGTGGCTAATTGCTTGACTCTGTCGGGATCCGCGTTTTGCAGGATCTGCTGAAGGGTGTTCTTGCTGACAGCCCTATGCTGAACGGCTTCCCATTCCTTATCAGTGATGTCGACCAATTGCTTCTTGGCGCCCACTGCAATACGGGCCTCATTAAGGCACCTGTTGGAAAGCTTTTTCAGATCGTCCTTTTCATATTCTGGATGAGCCGCCTTCTTGGCTTCGTACAAATTGTCCGAAAGAAGCTCGGCTTTTCGTTCCAAAGGAGCGTTCTTAAGAGCCGTATTGAGTTTGGCTTTCAAAGAACTGACCTCTGACGAATATGTTTTCGCAGCTTGGGGATCGTACTTGAACGAACCGGAATTCAAATACGATTTTCGGGCTTGGTTTGCTAGGGACTTCAGAGAATTTGCATAGTTAGCATAAACACCTTCCATCGCCGTTCCGGACGAAAGTTCGTAGGCATCCTTGGCAAGGTCCATCTTCACCGTTACCGATTCGGCTGGGACTTTCTTCCAAGAAATAACCTTTCCGTCCTTGTCCTTCTTAGCGGGAACGACCTTCTCTCGACCGGTTTCGACGTAGACTTTCTCACCTGTTTTAGGATCAATCCATCCGCCTTCCTTGGCCGAACGAAGCTTGCGTTCAGGAATGCGTTCGGTAGACGTGGATCTGGAAATAAGAGTGGATGCTCCACCATATTTTCCGTTTCCTCGGCTCTGCCACTTCTGCTTGAGAAGATCGATCTGATTGTCACGTTCGGACTGTTTCCAGTTCAGCTCGTGCTTCTCAGCATCGATGACCACCATCGAATGGCGGACCGCCTTCTCAATATCATCCCAAGGAGCACCCTTGATGGTCATGTCCGTAATAAGGTTGGAGACGATGCCCATCTCTCTTCCCTTTTCACGCTTCGTCATGACTCGCATACCTTCATACTTAGGATATGCAGTCTTGGGATCGAAGTTCTTCAGACCTTCAAGAGCGGATCGAGTCTTGACCTCGCCTCGGTTGTTTGGAATAACCAGAACGTTATCGCCATCAAAATCGGCGCCAGAGAGTCGTTCGGCCACCTTGGAATTGATACCGACACAATCCTTGGATCCGCTAAGAGCCGCCCGGGCTTCCTTGTTGTTATTATTGACCGTGAGCTCAGGAATTTCGAACTTTCCACCATGCGGGAAGCGAATAAGAATCACCTTCTCGCCAGGTCTGAAGTTCGGAGCATAGATCTCATTGTCCTTCAAGGAAGGGATCGGTAAAATAACCTGAGTCCTCTGACGAGGCATGGCTGCGGCCTTCATATGAATTGCCGCTGAATCACACTCATCGGAAAATGACTTGAGCAGATTGGCTTTGACCACGGGATTCTCCAAAGCCATGATCTCATCGTAGTCTTGCTTACGACGATCAAGGTCGATACCGAGCTGACGCTTGGCCAAGGAAATATCCTGCTTAGATAGCATCTGCGAAGGAAGGCTTCGAGACCAATCATCCCAATCGCCTTCGTCATTGACCTTGTTGACCAACGACTGCTTCTTCTTTCCGGTCTTGGGATCATCGTACTCGTATTGGCCCTTGATGGGATCGATGGTGGCACCGAATGGATTGCTCCAATCGACATCGCCTTTGGTTCCATCCGGATTAGTAACTCGTTTGAGCGGCTTCAACACCGAATTATCGCCGGTTCCCTCGATCGGGGTTCCACGTTTCTTGTTCGTGTTGAATATGATGTCTACACCATCTGGGAACTGATCCGGATCCCCGTACATGGCCATACCTTTGAGGTAATGGCTGTTGTCAACGTTGATTCGGACCTGCGCGTAATGTGAACCGCCAAGTTCGAGATCTGCCGCTCCCGGACGAATAAGCATAACGCCATCACGTTCGGTTCCTCCGTCCTCGGCGTACACAACACCAAGACGCTTAGAATCGAGGGATACCGGCTTCTTGATTCCAACGCCACCTTCGTGAGGCTCGTCGAGGGACATACCGATGTTCTTGATCTTACTTCGGTCATTGACCAGATCTCGAACAGTCACACCAGGAGCGGCAAGGACCTTGACCGTGGTGTGATTCGGACCACCCATCTTGGTGTAAATATAATGGGTGGTGTAGCCTTCCTCCTCAAGCATGGCCACGGCAACCTTGAGTTTGTCCTGAGAATATCCCAGATATTGCTCAACGCCTTTGCCGATGTCGACGGCTCCGTCTTTACCAATGGTCTCTTTGAGATTATTGGCAATGATGGTCGACGCATTGGCTCGAGCACGACTCGAAGGATTGAGAAGGGATCGAACCGTTGATTCGTTCACACCCATGATCTCGCCGATCTTGGTGTTGGAATATCCCTTCTGCTTGAGCTCATAGGCGCGATGCTGACGCTGGGCAAGCTGCTCGTTATAGACAATGGTCCTACGAGCACGAAGCTTCGTTGTCGTGATCCCCATGGAATCGGAGATCTCTTTCTCGGTGAGACCGGAATTCTTGAGATCTGAATATCGCTTGTAGAAGTCCTCGTGCTGGTAAGCTTGTTCGCCACTTCCCCAAGGATATCTTCCAGAACGACGTTTGATTCCATAATGCATCAAACCATCAGAAACATCATTAGCTTTGATGATCATGAGAAACCCCTTCGTCTAGTTCACGAATATGAACACTGTGGATCCGTTGACCTTTTCTAGGGCCACTAAGAACACGAGAAACACCTGTCGGCCTGATTCCAAAATATGAAGCCAAGTCTTTCACACTATCGAACACTTCTTTGGTTTCAACGATCTCGACTTTCTTACGATTACGCTCCGCGCAACCTTCCAAATGATCAATTGGATGTTGAAGACCGTGTTCAATGGCATGTCTTATATTTTCAGAAGCGGTACACCATTCAAGATTGTAAATTGAATTGTCGGTTTTTACCGCATTAATATGATTAACTTGGTTTCGATCCTTGGTTCTTTCTAGAAAAGTCTCAGAAACAAGACGATGCACAGAAAGATTATCGGTATTCCCTAAAGAAACTCTTTCATAACCATCGCGATCCAGGTATGGTTTTAGGATATTTCCTTTCTTGCGATTACGAATATGTCCCAAATTAGAAGCTTCCCATCTTGGAAAGTCCGGAACCGGTTTCCAAAACTCTTCGACCTCGTCGTATGTTTCGTAATCGACCACAACATCGTTTCGAAAACTCATCACCACTGCTCCGATTCCTCGGCACGCAGCTTGTTGATCAATTGATCGAAGTGCTGGATTCGATCCATGATGTGGGCGATCTCATCCGGGCTGACCTCTTCGTAAATATCAGCGTTCGGTCCAAGTTTGATGTACTTCGGATCGGCGTTGGTGGCGATCTTGATGTGATCGTTCTGATAGAGACGAAGGTCGAACTGAAGGTTCATCGGCTTGACTTTGTATTCAAGACAGAACAACGATGCGTAAATATACAACTGATCGAAGTGCTTGACTTCGCCGCTTCCGGTCTTGAGGTCGAAAATGCGCAACAGCTTCTTCTTGTCATCGTATCCGATGAGATCTGCGGTGCCGAAACAGTTCGGCGAGAAATATAGCACCACTTCGGGCGACATGCGATAGTGCAGGCCATCATTGACGAAGTCGTTCAACGTTAGATGGGTCTTGGGCAGAGCCACACGATGTTTGTTAAGATCAGCCGCGAGAGCATGCAGCTCTGTTCCACGTTGTGCCGCAAGGGACGATCGGAACATATCGGCCATATGATCGTCATCGTAACGGAGCCAGGAATGCTTGCTGGCTCCCATGAAGGCATGAAGACCCTCAAGATTGTGATGATCATTGAAATGCATCATGATGCAACCTCCGTGGAAATATGGGACTTGGTCATGTGCTGTTGAAGCTTGTCAAGAATATATTCCTCGTTCTCGGGATAGATGAACGCCGCGAACGAGTCGGCATTCATCTGTGCCACGTAGTCATCCTGATTCGGCTGATGCTTAGCGTCAGCACTCTTCTTGACCTCAAGGGCGGCCCATCGATCCTTATATAAAACAAGAAGATCGGGGATTCCCTGAATATAGTTGGGATCGTTCTTCAGCACACGCGATCCTGGAAGACGTTTGCCGATCTCCTTGATGACCTTTCGTTGGAAGTCGCGTTCCAAGCTCATAGTTCTCCTTTCGACAGAGAAAAATAAGAGTGGGGAACGGTACCGCCCGCAGAAAGGATTGCTCGGAAAATAAGGCAAACTCTTCCCCACTCTTACCTCTTTGTGCGATGTTTTTGTCGCGAAGACAAACCTATTCGACATAGGTCGGTTCCGGTACGGTATCGACATGCTCGAGATGCCATCCATACCAGAATCCGTCGGGCTGCTTGAGCGCATCGTAGATCTCCTGATCCTTGCATCCATAATAGAAGGCCATATGGGTCACGCTGGGAAATATAAGATCCTTCTCGATGATGCGGACCGGTTTGTAGGCTTTGATGTTACGGGCGTCGTTCCAGCAAATATGCATGCCTCGGCATACGCCGTGGTTTCTTGGATGGGCAAGCGCCTTCAGAACATCGTCGATGCTCGTTTCCAGAAAGATGGCCACCCGCTCCGGAGACGGATGGATCTCGTTGAGTTCATAAATATAAACTTCTTGGTTCTTGTCATGATGTGACATGCGTTGTTCCTTTCTAAAAGTATGCAGGTATCAGGCCGCTGCATACTTTTGTCGCGCGTTTTCTCCGCCAGCGTTTTTATATATTATTACTCTTTTTTTTCTTTTTAAAATAATAAAGAGATAAAAAAAACGCGCGAAAGTATGCAGGCACCCCGAAAACCCAATGATTCCAAGGCCTCAGGGCACATTGACCCTCAAAAAAGTATGCAGGTTTTTCTGCATACTTTTGGGGAAAACCTGCATAGTTTACACCAAAAGTATGCAGGTTCGGACCTGCATACTTTTTTAAAAAGTATGCAGGTTTGGGGGCATTGACCCTCAAAAAAGTATGCAGGCGGCCTTCCTTCCTGCATACTTTTGTTTCATTATCATGTCCGAAACACCGCAAGATCGTATGCCAACGGGATCCTATAGACCTTTCTGCATGTCCGACAATAGAGCAGATGAAGGCGTTGGACGCGCGAATATGCGGCCATCCGATCTCCCTTCCTGCACAAAGCAGCCGTGATCTCCCACGAATGATAGTGCTCGCACGGCATGATTGACCGAATCTGAACCATCGCACTTGGCTGAATCTGAACCAGATCGTCGAAATATGCCCGCACAAGACCTCGCTTCTGGCACCGTATGCAATACGTCCCGAGGTCGAAAGGAACCTCATTGCCGTAGAAATCACGCAACGGCCTCCCCGATGTCTCGATCTGAACCGCAATCGGAACCTCCGAATCGCAGTCACACGGGCTCATTTGTCTCGCCAGATCATAGACGTCGATCCTGTCCGGATCGCCTCCATCCATCACATAGGTCATCCTAATCCTCCTTTCCGAAAATATCCTTCGAAGCGAACGTCCGCTCGTTGAAGGTTTCCTTGTTCGCGAGCGCCCTCAGGATCGCTGAATCGATCGGGGCGAAGCTTCGCAGAATATAATAGTTGAGTTCCTTGAATGGCGAGTTGATCCTGTCGATGCGACCCGCCGCCTGCTCCATGATCCTATAGGAGTAGTTAAGCGAATAGAACAGCATGGTGTCGGTCTGCGTGCAGTTCCACCCTGCGGCTCCTGATCCGTAGTTCACCAGATAGATCCAATCTCCATCCTGCGGAATATCATCGTGACGATGCCCGTTGTACTGATACACCGGTATGCCCGTCCGCCTCCGCAGGCTCAGTAGCTCCTCCAGTTCGAAATCGTAGTTGTAGAATATCACGATCTTCGGATGACGGATGCAGATATCCATTGTCTCCTTGATCCTGCTCGGATCCGAGTTCACCAGTTTCCTCTGGGCGAAGCAGTACTGCGATACGTTCTTGAGCGGCTCTCCGGTCCACGGATCCTTCCGTTCCTTTCTCAGGGTCTTCAGGGCCTGTTTGTCGTGATCCACGACGATTTGATAGACAGGATTGCGACTGGGACCACGGTCCTTCGGACGCTTCATCGGGATCATGATCCGTCGTTTGAGCTTCTCCAGAATATCAGTATGCCTCCAATCGTTGACCTTCGGATACTTCGCCCATCGGTCATACACGGCGTGCATGGTCATGAACTGCGTCTTGTTCTTATAGAACCCATTCGCCACGAATATGGGAATGAGATCCTCGTACGAATCCGCAGGGGTCGCCGAAAGCAGGATCCATCGATTGCCTTGCGCCTTGGCGATATGGATGAATTCCTTGCTCCAGACCCCGGTTCCGGTCGCATGCTGCTCATCGAATATGATCACGCCGTGGAAATCGTGATAGGCCTTGATACGCTGCCAGCTATCCACGGTGATCTCCACTCCCGACGGCTTGTTCGTACCGATATGCAGGCCGAATTTGATGAGATCCTCGCCCCATTCGGCCTTATCGCGCTTCTTTGCCTCGGTGATGATGAGCAGATCGGGCGAGCCCTTGAGCGGCATGAGCGTCCTGCCGCTGCCAGACTCGCCCGAACGGGTCCGGCAGCACGTCCGAAGCCACCACATGATGGCCACGATCGACTTGCCGGACCCGACCTCGCCGACCAGAACGTTTCCGGATCGCAGTTGGCTCAGCGCCCGTTCCTGAAACGGTTCCAGAGTGACGGCCATTACTTGCTTACCTCCTCGGAGGATTTGAGTGTGGCCTTGAGGAGGTTGGCGAATATACCATTGTCTCTGATGCAGAATACGATTCGTTCATCCGGGTTTGAGGCCGTATCGCCGGTGACGCAGTGCTCGTGATATCGGAGGTCGACCACGATCTCGCGAATTCGTATCTCGCCGAGAGATCCGACGACCGAGTTCCATGTCGCTTCATCGGGAATATCGTAGTATTTCATTGAGTTGTTCCTTCACCAGAAATATGATCGAGGCAGAAGCCTGTAACGATTCGCTTCACGCTTTCGCCTCCTTGTTGATATGCTCACCGACGTAGTAATACTCATGGGTTATCCGCATATCGCAGAGATAAGGCCTCGGATCGTCTTTCTCGAAATATCGCTCCAGATACTTCGTCAGTACGTCAAGCTCATCTTGATCGAAGTCCCATGATGTATGCCAGTAGAAGATATGATCACCATCACTGTCGTGATGGAGCTCCTTTCCATCAAAATATCGTGATCCGAGATATCCGTTGATCCACCCTTCCATGGCGATCGAGGCATCCGGACTCAATTTGCTGCTAACGGCGATGCCGACAGATACTTCATTATTCGCTAACATGATTCATCCTTTCCTTGCGTGTTTCCGATTTCAAGTTTGGCGTTGTGATGCCGAATATGATTCGATAATGGCAGTTGGGACACACTTTATAGTCTGATTCGATACGGCCATTGCAGTTGCCGCAGCACAGCCAGTCGCCATAGAGGCCGTGATAGATATAGCACGGCACACCTTTCCAAGCCTTGATCATGTCGGCGATGTCGTCGTATATCGTCAACTCCTCGACCAGTGAATTGACGATATAGGCGCTTATTAGCAACATCGTAAAGATCATCATAAAGATCGCCAGGAGCAGTAAAACAGCAATTAAGGTTTCAATCATTATTGCTCCTTAAATATCCAACGCGGTTTCGTCTTGCGGCGGATTGTCATAACGGTACGTGAACCCGAGATAGGTTGAGGATCCCGTACCATTAATGGCATTCCTGATTCGTTGGGCTACGTTCTCCACTCGTCCGTTGCTATGCCCGTGTTCGATGAGGTATCGCGCACAGTCGGCGGTTGTCGGGAACGTCAGGTCGAGTTCGTTGATCACGGTCCGATTCTCGGCGCGAAGCGTCGGCTCGACCACACGGAACATTCTGGCGAAGTTGTCGTTGCTGAGAATGCTATCCACGGCACCGAGTAGCTCCGGCTTGACCATCCTGGCGTACTCGCGCAGCCAGAGGTTGTAGTACTGGGCGTATGGACGCTCGGGCTGATGCTTGCCGTAGACGCTCTCGATGTCGCGTATTGCCTGGACGCTGATGCCCATCATTTCCCGACAACGATACTGCGTAAGACCGAGCAGTGTTCGTGCAGCTCGGAATTGATCAGGCGTTGGCATAATTAATCCACTTTCATATAGAGAAAAATCGAGATCCACATCCTCGACCCTCGTGCGAATATAATTCCGTTCTCCGCATTCCGGACAGATGGCCGTGTAATTGACCCATCCGTCCCTGACAATAGGCATACTTGTCTTAAACACGCAGAGACATTGGCAATCGACGAATTCCCGTCGTGCGTATTGCCAGATTGTTGGCATGGTTACATCACCGATTTCTCAGTTTCGACGGAATCATTCATGGTTGTCTCCTTTCGAAAATATCAGATATTCTTTGGATCAGTGATGCCGAGCAGCGTGGTCTTCTTGATCTCAACCTCCCGTTTGTCGAGGGCGATCCAATTGATGTCGCCGTTGAGGTCCGGAATGGCCTCTTTGATTTCGGAAAGCGTCGGTTTGTATGGGAAATATCGTTCGAGGGTTGTGTCTCTGGGGACGATGGAATAATCCACGGCTCCGTTGATGGTAAACTCCTCGCAATAGCCGATGGTCAATACGTAAAGTGTCGTTGTCGAGCTCATTATTCATCCTCTTTCCGACTTATCGTCTGTGAAGGAAAACCAATTTCCCTGTGAGTCCTGAAGGATCCTCTTGTTGCAGATCTTACATTTCGAGTGCATCGATGCTCCGTCAAAATCGACATGATTGTCAGGAACATGATAGTCCATGACATTGTGTATGAAATCTCGCATCGGCGATTCATTCCATCCGCGCTGAATGAAACATAACAAACAAAAGAACATCAATCCGATTACCAGAATCAGGATTATTAACAATATATTTTTTAAAAGCATGCTTACCTCCGAATATGTCGGCCTTGTAGATTCTGAATGCGCCGATTTTCGGCCCTGTGAGCCATTTTAAGGGCCCGTAGAGCGGCGAACACGATCGAAACGCTTAAAACTATGGGTATGACCAGAAGGGCCGAGAAAACGGCGATTATGGCGTTAATGAGACAGATCATCCGAACGCCTCTTTCTGGTCGTTTTGGTCTGAATATGGAACTTCTGGTCTTCCCTGACTGGTGTCCGATCCGATCCCTTCATGCAGTTCTGACATACCGCATTGACATAGATGTTTCGTCCATCACTCCATGCATGAGTCGTATCGATCCAAATATACGGATCATGATCAGACTCGCAATGAAGCTTGTGTTCGTCATGCAGCTCTTTGCGGATGGCGTCGAAGTCCGCGTTATGGATTTCCATCATCGGTCCTGCGGAAATATGATTGTCGGTCATCATTTACTCCTTTGGTTCTGTCTTGTCACGGATCCACGTCACTCCTTTGCGGATCCATGAGGGAATATGGAACAGCCAGCACAGAATCTCGGCCACGCCCAACACCACGAATGTAATGATGCCGACATAAATAGGCATCATCGAATCATCAGGAGGTAGCGTGAATAGGACAAAAAGAAATACAATACATAGTGACACGATGAGATTGATGAACAGCGCAAATTCAATCATGTCGGGGTCAATATCGTCCATGTTCGCCCTCCTGTTCAAAAGTCCATGGCTTGCGATTGTCCATTTGTCGATACTCATTCCTGGAAATATCGAAGTGCGTCGATCGATTGCATCGACAGCACATCACTTCACATTCATGATGATCCGGTGTGATCTCCCATGCATCGGTGACGAGCAGCGATGCTCTTGGATGGCATCTAAGATATCGTCTAGCCCGATCGAATACGCTTGTTGGCGCCATAATATGCTCCTAAAAATAAGAGGGCATGAACGACGCGCGATGGCGCCGCCCATGCCCTATGATGGAAATATGGTTTACTCGATGGACTTCAGGTCCGCATCGACCTTCTGGAAGGTCATGGTGTTGAGGGCCGTATCCGGTTCGTCATTATCATAGAACTCGTCCTCGAACGGATCCTCATGCTTGGTTGCGATGAGCATCTGCAAATATGCGGTGTTGTGATCCGACATCTTACCGCGGTATGCGGAAAACGACAGATTGATGTTCTCGATGTCGGCCCAGTCCAGAATATCAACCGGGCTGAGGTCGACCTCCTCGCCCTGCACCACGGCCTTCCTATGTTCGGCCCACAGGCGCTTGTTGCCGTACTGGGTCTTGAACAGGATCTTCGGATTCCTCGTATCGGCCGGATCGTCCTTGAATTTTACGTTGACCTTGAGCAGGAGCTGGGGATCAGCGTCGATCTTCTCACGCATGCGGGGACGGAATCCCTCGTCGGTAAGGAAATCGAATTCGTCCTGAGTCAGCTCAATGTTGAAGTTGCGATTGCCCTCGTCGTTGAACTGACCTCCGTTACCGGCGAAATTCGGATAGATGAGTTTCGCCTCACGAATGCGGTACGATACACGACCACGGGAATCCACATACTTTTCGACTGCCATTGCTTTGTTCCTTTCGTTAGTTTGGTTGAAAAATATCAGTTGTTATAAATAGTCACCCGTTCAACAAATGGACGGTTGTCGGTCATTCGGCCTCGAGCGATGTTCTTTTTGTTACACCGATCGATGGCCGAGGTGATTTCATTATCGGTGATGCCTGAGTACTTGTAGAAGTTCGCCAGCGTCTGGAGGACGTCGGCGAATTCGTCGAGCATGCGCTCACGCGTGTCATGCTGTGACGCCACCATCAGCTCGGCGGCCTCCTCAAGGATTTTTTTGGCCAGCTTCTTGCCGTCTTGGAGTTCACCGTCGTTGAAGGTCTCCATTGGCGGGAATTGGATCATTGACAATCCTTTCTGAAAAATATGGGCCCATGCGTCGGTCGCACAGGCCCATATGGTTTGATGGACAAATCAGTCGAGATTGATTCTATGATTGTCGGACTTCACGACGCGGTTCTCGAATTCGATACCGGCGAATTCACGGAACACTCGTTTGGCGAATTCCCTTCGGCTCATGTTCTTGTGTTCGAACCTGAGATCGAGAATATGCCAGACGAGCATGCCGATGCATGCGCTGATCAGGATGAGGGCCACGACCTGATAGTCGAGCAGTTCAATAGTCATCGTTATTCCTTTCCTATGAATATCCTTCATTATAAGCGATGACCTTGTCGCGAATCAATCACCCATGGCCGCGATGCGCATGACATCCATCATCGACTTGTTGCGGCCGATGTTGTATCCGACGTAGAAAATGGCACCGGCGGCCACGAGCAGCGCTTCCGGATGTTGTTCGACGAAGTCCATGACGGTGTTTCCCGCCTTGTTGATCTCGTCGTCGACGTTAATGGTCTTGTCCTCCATGGTGGTCTCCTTCTTTGATTTGCGGAATTTCGGTGCAATATGAATGTTGAAGTCCATGATCAGTCCTTGCGCTTATGCCGGGTTACGGCGATGTCGTAGATGATTTCAATGGGACCTTCGACCATCACCTGTTTGCCGCAACCGGTGCAGATGAACACTGCAACGATCCTGTGGTCCTTGAAATATACATCATGGGGGCGAATGTCGTAGTCACAGTCGCATCCCATGAGCTCGTTGAGTTCGTCCTCACGCATCAGTGGTCTCCTTCCGATAAGATCCAATCCGTTCGTTCCACAGTTATCGATTTCAAATAAAGATAATCGAGATTGGGAACGATCGATCCTGCAATGCGGATCGCTTCGTATGCGGATGGAGCTTTCGGCGAATAATTGCTATAGATCGTATCTTGATCGGTTTTGATGACGACACGATACATATTTATCATCATGGTCGGCCCGGCTTCCTGTTGCGAACATGATCCATCACGGACCTGAACCGCTCGTTGGCTCCTGTGTTAAGTGCGACGAACGCAATGACCCCAACCGCAGGGACGATGATGTCCCTGATCCAGAGTCTCGCCTCTCGGGCTGTATCGATGGTGCGCTGTTTCATGGTTTGCTCCTTTCGTAAAAATATAGGCCCATGCGTTGATGCACGGACCTATAATGTTGATCAGTTCTTGCTCTGATCAGATTCCTTCTGGAGATCAAGATCGAGCTGGACCATCCACTTTGCGGTATCCTCCAGCTGCTGGATCCGTTCGTGATCGTTCATGGTCGTCTTGTATTCCTTATAGGCTAAGGCGATGGTGATCACACCGGATGCAGCTGTGATAACCGCACTGGTGATGGTGAGCATATCTTTCTTGTCCATGGTGGACTCCTTTCATACACTATAACTCTTCATTATAGCATATGTTTATATCGCGGATACTCCGCCCACCAGATGGTCGGATGCGTCCATCGACGGGCATGACGACCGTGATGGAGTGAATTATCGATGATCCACAGCAGATATCGATACGGAGCGTCATTGACGCGTTCGTCGGTTGGTGTGATCAACCAGTCTACCAGGAGTCCGATAAGGGCAACGGCCACCATTGATAGGCATATCAAACAATTTGTCAAATTAATCATTACAGTCACCCATGTCGGAGAAGTTTGGATCGTCATCTAACTCGGGAGCTTCCTCGGCATTTGGATCGTAACCGAGTTCATCGATCGATTCTGTGATCCTCAATCCCTGTGTGTAAATATCATCGCTGATTCTGCGAAGCTCGTCATATTCGTCATGCATCTGGAGAATATGATTTTGGATCCAGGTGATGCTACTGACAATCTTCATCAGAAGAATCATTGTCGTCGCGATCGTCATTCCGATCAACGTCTTCATCTTCCGGCTCATTGTTCTCCTCCTTGTGGAACTTTTTGTAAATATCAGTGGCGTCAGACGCACCGTTCTTGGTCACCAAATTCATCTTATCAGCGGTTTTGACCATGATGAAGACGATTCGATCATCATCCTTACAGAATTCCTGCGCATCGAGAATCACTTCATCATCAGTTAACTCCTCGGCGTTGATCTGAACCGCAGGAATATCTGGATCAAAGTCAACGATACGCCAATCCTTGAGATAGGTGTTCGTTTCGCAGTGATTCCTTTTGCGAATATAATGGATTAAAAAGTCAGCTCCTTGGATCACCAGATCACTGATGATCGTTCCAATGATTATGACTAAAATCATTCCGAAAATAAAGTTGATACTCATGGATGAACTCCTTTATAGTGTTTAGAAATGATGATGATCACAGAACCAGCTGATGACCAGCATGAGAGCGGCCAGAAATATAACGATGATCGCCTCGGGCCAGGTCATGCGGTCAGTTCCTTCATAAGATCGTTCGATGCCGGATTCGGCGAGGAATATGGACTACTCTCGTCGATCAGCCATTCGTATGATCCGTATTGTTCGATGGTATCGATCGCATCATCGGCCAATCGCTCATAATATTGTCGGTCAATCTCTGAAGATAGTCCATTGTCTCGGATGACCGAATATTCCTTCCAGCGATACCCTTTTGTTCCAGATACTGCATCATAACCCCCTCGATTGTTTTCACGAACCAATAGACCTCCTCCGCATCCCGCTTTGACGGGGGAAAAGGCCGATACTTTACCAACAAAGCTGTAATGATGCTCATCCGGTTCAAGTCCCTCATTGAAATCGAGGAAAATATTGGACTGAGCCGATTTAGTCTCTCGGAAATCCTCTAGACCGACAGGCTCTTTGGTAAACAGGGTCTTAAAGACATAAGGAACCTGGAACTGCAACCCAGTAGCGGTCCACTCGCCACAGTGCTCGCCGTAGGCTGAATGAGCGATGTAGGTGGACTTATTGACGATGCACATCTTGTCATAAATGGACTCCAATTCGAAGTTGTATCCGTATTGTTTACCCATGGCGGTAACGAAGTCGATGATATCGCGGTCCACATCGGCGATCTTGATTGAATCGGTTTTGATGTGGACCACGGTATATCCGAGCTCCTGTACCTTGTGCTTGAGCGCAATCATGAACAAGGCGCCTCGTTTGGCGACTTTGTTGTCGAGATTGCGGTTGTTCGGATTGGCCGCATCGTTGAACCGGGTGGGGAACGAGGCGCTGGTCAGGCCATAGACCGCGTTGATGGCGATCTTCAGAGCCTGGGCCAGCGCCTTTGAATCCTCGCCCTTGAGCACAGGTTCGAGATCCTTGATGCGTTCCTCGGGAACGAATTTCCTGAAAATATCAAGGCATCGATCGAAGTCTTTATGCTTGATGGCGATACGGGCCTGTCGGATGGCGTCGAACCGTTCGGTATATGGACCGAAGAGATTCATGGCCACGATCGAACTAGGATGCATGGATGAGACGTCGAGCAGTCCGACATTTCCGAACATGCCTCCGAGATGTTCTTCTTTTATGACCATTGTGCATGCTCCTTTCCAAATATCTTCAGCAGTTCGTCATTGCCTTCAAGATGATGGTTATAGGCGTCGACAAGCGATATGAGATCGATTTCATCGAGCCCTTCAGCATAGAAAGCTCGTTTCTTCGGATCTGGTTTTGTGCTGACGATACCAAGTGCCATCAAATATCCGTGAAGGAACAATCGTGATAGATAACTTCCGCTGATGTGTGATGGATGCTTGTATTTGTTTTCATTGACGAACCGAACCGGTGATTCGGAGCTCGAAACCTTACCCATTGTTTTTTACCTCCCATGGATGTGGAATATCCTTGTAATCCTGATCGACATTACCGTTCTCCATGCCATACACCCAGACATAGCCGCCTTCTCCCGGATATTCGCCCATGTACTGGGACTTCTTATCCTTGAGTGCATATCGATCAAAGGCATATCCCGGGAACATCTCGGACAGTTCGGGGAAGTTGAACTCCGGTTGCGGATGCTTGTTGTTCCCGAATATGATTTGTGCAGTATGGGTGTTGGTGGTGTCGTTGACTGTCAGGCCACTGAGCATTGCCAGCATCTGGCGTGCAGTGAAATCCTCCTTGAGGTGCTCGAACACGGCCTTGGTGGCCCTGACGTCATCCTCGCAATATGATTGCACCAACGGCCATTTGTCCTCGGGAACCGGCTGGTCCCATGGCATTCCAAGCTCATGATGGTCGATGCCCAATTCGATCTCCCACTTCTTCAACGACTGCTTCTTGGCGGAGAAGTCGTAAATATCCGTGTATGATGCATTGTATGCCTGACCGAACATGGCGTTCTTGTTTCCGCTGACGATCCGCATCGACAGATCATACAACTGGGCGTTATTGTATCCCATGACACCCCACGCCCAGAGAATATGATTGTCGTACTTGCGGTTGTTGAATCCCACCAGATTCTCATCGAGTAGTGTCATGATGTTCTGCCGCTGAGGATTGATCCATGTCTTGACGACGTCCGAATCGCTTTTCATGAAGCAGACCATGAAGAGGTTCGGAAAGACCTCGACATCGAAGAATGTGAGAATATCGGCGTTCTTCGGATCACTTCCCTTCGGAATATCATCGGACTTGAACTTCATCTCATTCACCAGAACGATGCAATAATCCGACCAATGTGTCGACCGCAAAGCGAAATCAAATATCTCATTACGCATGTCGGTGACGTCGTATGGTTTACCGGACTCATACATCTCGTCCATGAGCTTCTTGATGAACTCAACGCTCGGCTTGGTCCCAGGACAACATTCCTTGCGCAAAGCCTTCTTGATGACGTTGCGTAGATGCTGTTCGTCCTTGAGTTCCTTCTGATTGATCACAGACTTCTCTCCTTTCAACGGAAGGCCACTTGAAATATGGGAGATCTCATGATCGTTGCACAATGAGAGCAGCCGCCGTAGGGACGAATTGCCTCGGAAGACCTTGATCTCGACGTGGATGTCATAAAGGTTTTTGAGTCGGGATACGTCTCCATCGTAAATATAATGGAGGTGCAATCCCTGTCCGCTCTTGGACACCTCGGCATAGGTCGGAGGGAACTTGCGGGCCGCCTCGAGATTGGCCTGAAGCGATTTCTCGCCATCCTCTCCTCGAATATCGAAGTCGATGACGATGTGGTTTTCCGGGACCTTAACCCAATGAAGTCGACTGGTGTCGAGGTCTTTGAGCGTGGTGCTGACTTGGGCCCATTTGGCAACCGGGGATCCGCTTTCGTCGTCTCTAGCATATTGCGCAGGGCAATCATGGCAGAGTTCGTCGAATCGACTGTCCGTTTTAGCAAGTCGAAGCCACGAGACATAGTCATCGTCAGATGTTCGAGCATGCCGGTCAGAAGAGTCAACGATTCTCGATTCGAACTTGTTTCGTTGAAATCCATGATAGGTAACTGCCTTACTCGCTCCCCGGTTCATGGTTTCGAAATATGAAGCCAATTCGAACATGAACTCGGATCGTTTCATGACATCAGTGATGTGGGCTTCCTCACACCATTCCTTATAGGCACGCCACAGATCTGTCAGACGCACTGGCTCATCGATGTCCATGAGGTCGATGTTGTCCTGAACGAATGTGTAAACATCATTCGTCTTGGCGATCATCTCCGTTGGACGATACTGGGAATATCGGTTGACCCCGAGCTTCCTGTAGACCTCACGACAATGATAGGCAATGGCACCCAATTCGAATCCGATCTGCTTCATACAGTCGAAATAATCATCCGGTTCCAACGTGTTGCCGGTCGGATAAATATCAATCAGTCTCCTTGTGATGCCCGACTTGGCGTCAGTGATCTTCACCGGCTTATTCGTTGCCATGAACAGCATCGTCTTCAGCGGAACGGTGTACTGCTTGATACCCTTTTCGTTGACCACGATCTTCTCATGTGCAGCAATCTGATTAAGCAGGGTGTTGTCCCACATGTGACTCAGATCGCCATCGGTCTGGATACCGATGAGCGGAGAGTTCTTGAAGGACGCGGTACTGAATTGGTATCCCTTGCCGAGTTCCTCCGCATTGAAATATGCGATGTATCCAGGGAAGAGCATCTCGATGATATTGAGAATCGTCGACTTTCCGGTTCCCGGATCACCATAGATGACGAACATCTTCTGGATGCGTTGAATATCATTACCGTCGACTAAGGCGCCGATGCCCCATTCGAGCTTTTCACGTTCGGACGGGGCATATAGCGTATTCATGAGCCGGTCGTATGCCGAGGTGTCTCCCTCGGATATCGCGTATTCCAGTTGCACGGTGGCATAGTCCTCGCGCTTCGGAGTGTCATTGGCGAATATGATTCGCTGATTGAGCACCGCATCACTGTCGGCCAGATTGCGCAGTCCGGAAATATACCTATTCCAGCAACCGTTGGAGGTGTTCTGCATAAGCATGCAGGTCACTTCATTACCGTCCGGAGACTCATACGAGTCAGCGAACTCCTGAATATCACGGTCAATCAGCTCACCAAGGCGTTGAAGGTTCTGCGACCAGAGATGACTATCCGGATCGAACACCGCATAAAACGATCCACCCTTGATGAGCAGATCGTGATACCCTCGCATCTTCGGATCGGCGAATATGGATTCATGGCCCTTTGTTGCCTTTTTGACACGCACCTGCACTTGATCCATCTTCGCCTCCTTTACATGTCGGGAATATGCTGTTCGTTGAGCCAATACTGCATCTGCCACCACCATTCGGATGGGCGGATATCCTTGTCATCATGAACGATGAAGAGTCCGCCACCCGATCCGTCAGGTCGGTACTGTCGATCCATCATGATGTCGCATCGGTCCTGAATATAACACTCCGGATCTCTCTGGTTGAGAAACCAGTCATCCGAGCATCGTGTCAAATCCATGTTTTCAAGGAACATGGAGAACGCCTCGTCGACCGGGACGATGGCAAGAACATCGTTGACCCGTTCGGCCAAGGCGACGAGGAACTCAAGGACCGAGCATCCTCGCATACCGCCAACCAACGAATATCCGGTTCGGCGTGTGTATGCATCACGTAACGACTCGCCGTCGGATATCCGATTCCGATCCATCATGACACTGGAACGGAATGGTATGGCTGCAAGAGACATACTGAGATCAACGTATTCGTCGAAATTCACACGATGGCGTAGCCATTGAATATACGATGCGTTGAAAAATGGCGATGAATTACTGGTCATTGACCTCCTCCATTTCGGCCGCTATAGTGGAATTGAACCGCTTTTTGGGTCGGTATGACTCCTCTTCAGGAATACCTAGCACCTCGTGCTGGTACGATCCGTCATGCCGGGTGATCTCGTAGTCGGTCTCCAGAATATCATTCCTGCACCACACAACGTTAGGATCACCACTCTGCGACAACCTTCCGAACCTGTTGAGCACGATGGTGTTGATGATGGCATCCGGGTCCTGAACGATCTCCATTCCTCGGGCAAGCACGTCATCGTCCTCCCAGTAATCGAGATTCTCCGTATCGATGAACCACGGGGCGTTCTCGTGATCCTCTTCGGAGATCTGATAGCTCGGTTCGTCATCATCGATGGACTGATGCCAGCGACGCGCCTTGATCGTCATGAGGATTGATTGCTCAATGCGCTCGTCCCCGTTCGCCTCGTCATACTGACGCTGTTCGTCATCGGTAAGGGGACCATCCCATCGCGGAACGCCGTCATCGATGATGATATTATCTCGATCGGACTCGTCGGAGTCGATGTCCACGGGGTCATCATCGAGCTCATCACCACGTTCATCGGAAATATCCTTTTGTTCGGTGACTTTAGGATCGCCATACGTCTTGGCGGCCTTGACGGCCTCCCATTCCTTCTTCACCTCGATGATCTGATCGTCGTAGAAGTCAAGCTCCTGCTCCTTGCGCCTAATGGCCTCGTCGGTTGACCGCTTGACGTTGACGAACTTCTCATGGTTGTCTTTGAATTGCTGGTTAAGTTCATGCTTCTTACGTTCCAGATCGGCGATCTCTTGCTCGAGGTCCTTCAGTGGAATATACCGCTTGTATATACCGAAGTAGAATACAGCGGTCGCCGTCGCGGCACCAGCGGCGAATCCGCCCACTACAAACCCAATGGTCTTGAGATTCATGGATACTCCTTGATTGAACGAACGGGACGGTCGTCTTTATGATGGCCGTCCCGAAAATATCATCGATTAGATCTTATCGTAGATGATGCCATCCACGTTGAATGTCAGCAGGATGCCAAGCTTGCCGTCCCATGGTTCACCGTTGCTATAATCCCACGGATCGTCGCTATTCACGCCGAACACACCGAAATCGACATAGGGGTTCTGATGCTCATCATCGATGATCCATCCCAGGACTGCACCTTCCTTGCTATCATCGATTCCAAGCATGCGATACACATCATTAAGGAACAGATGACCGTTGGCATAGAGCTGATCGTTCGCTTGGTGGAGAACCGAGCGAATATGCGCGATGTTCTGATCGGGATTGGTCTTATCCCAATAGATTGAGTATTCGTCAAAATATCGGGACAGTCCGTCACGGTCGATCGTGTCCTTGTCGTAATGGCGAACGGTCTTTGTCTCTCCGGTCTTTTCGTCGGTGATTTCCTCTTCGACGATTCCCTGATAGATATCGCGCTCCTTGTCTTCTCCGAGCTGTTTGCGAACACGACCTCGATAGTCGGAGAACTCCTTGGATACGGCCGTGAACGCCGAGGCAGCCGCCATGTACCGTCCATCCAGAATATGATGTGCGGACAGCACGCATCCGACGCTCAGGCCTGTCAGCAGGATCGTCGGCATATATAGACGGGCGATCTCTGCTCCGGTCTCGACATAGACCATCGTCTTGTCGTGCTTCTGCGCCTTGTTGTCGTAGACGATCTCGTCGTCGCTTTCGGCCTCCTTGGCCTTCTTGGAAATATCCACCATCTTGTTCTGATGATGATCCATAACGGTATCCAGCTTCATCGTGGAATATACCGCGAAGCCCGTGGCGGCCACGCCTGCGACGATGCCCGCGCCGATGAGAATCTGCGGGGAATGCTTGTCAAGTTGCAGCAACGCCTTGTTGCCGAAACGTACGATGGTTTCCTTTACGCTCATGTTTATTCCTTTACGTTGAAATATGATCTCGGGGATCTCCGGAACGTCTCCGAGAACATTGTTCAGTATTCGAACGACCACGGTTCGTCGCTGGGACAGAGACGCGCCGTGGCCACACTGGTGCCTTTGTCGATGGTGATCTCGAAGATCGTTCCATCGTCTTCCAGCACCTTGACGCCGGTATCGTCATCGTTTACTCGATAGTCGAGAGCCTCTTGATCGATCTTGGAAAAATATCGACGGACGCGATCCTTCCAGATACGGAGCGATTTTTGATCCTCATCCGAAATATATCGCTTTTTATCGATGGGAAACAGACCCGTCTTTTCGACGTCGCCGAACTCAGCCATGGTGAGTCCTCCTGTATTCTCTGGCTCTGCGGAGAAGGTCGAGCTTTACGATGACCTGCTCGTCACTCATCTTATCGACCTTCATCTTCCACAAAGGATTGGAATACCACGTTTTCAGAATATGCCGCTCTTCGGATGCGCTCATCGCAAGCTCTCGGTTCTCGGCATATTGAGGACATAGCCATCACGGCATCGTGCGATGCTCGCCCGTGCCAGATCGCTCCACCCAATGTCGTAATCGGTATATCTTGGGGATATACCGGATGCCTTGAGCAGATCCGCTACGCTGCATAGACCATACTGATCGATGGTGTCCCGCAACGTGTCCATGACCGCCTCGGCGTCACGACGATCCCGGAATGTAATATCATCGAAGTCGTTACGGTTTCGGGCTTCGATCGCACGTCTTCCTGTTGAACGATCTCGACTCATCGATGAATAGCTGGTATATCCTCGATTTGCCGAGTTGTTTCTCGGACGAATCTCACCGAAAATCAAACGACTGAATCCCTGGGATACGGTGTCATAGAGCATGTCCTTGGCAGCCGGAATTATGACATCTTTGACGACATATGATGCTACGTCTCGAAGATCGCCGCCGAAAAATGTCTCAGCGACCTTCTGGACCTTGTTTTTCTTCGTTTGGACGACTTCGCCTTTTACGACTTTGGCGACGGTATTTGCCTCGCCCGTGTCCTGTTCAATCCCCAACGCTTCTCTCGAAACGTCGAAGGTCTCCTTGTCTACTTCCGCCATATGGAACTCCTTTCGAAAAATATGAGGAGAGGATCTCATGTGGATCCCCTCCTCACTATAGTTTATGAGAATATCGCGATCAGCCCTTGGCGTTCTGTAGCAGCGTGGTTACGAACGAATCGGCCACTCCATCTTGGGTGTACATCGAGAGCATGAGTTCACCATGGGCTTCGCTCTTGTGGAACTCTTCGATCTCCTCGGGCGTGGCGTGACGGAATCGAGGCACCACGCGACGTTCTCCGGTCTCCTTGTCGATCTTTTCCTCCTCATAGCGGAAGCCGTACGTCATGTCGACGAAGTTCTCCAAAGCTGTGGTCTTCACCGACATGTCGTCGGAGGAAAGGTCATCCGATAGCTTCTGGAGCTTACCGTTCTTCAACATATCGACGATATCGTTATTGCTGAGATGGAAGAGCAAGGTCTTGCTCTGCTCGACGCCATCGATGTCGATGTAGGTGACGGTCTTCTTAATCATGATATGGTTCCTTTCTGGAATATATGGTTGTTATGGTTGAAAAATATAGGCCCATGTTTCCATGAGCCTATACGTCTATCAGTTTTCATCGGACGATTCGTCGTCCAATTTGAGAATGTCCTCGGTTTCGTTCTCGGTCTCCAACCTTCGGTCATTCGCCTTGCGGATCGCGTTTCCGACGATCTTCTGAGTCACCGATTTGGTCACCACGGTCAGCGCCGTTCCGGCTACCGTGACCACCAAACCAACGGCGATCTTCTTCGGATCGACATCGGCGTTCTTCGCAAGGTTCTTGACGATGGCATTACCAAGAGCGTCACCAAATGATTCCTTCATTGTAGTTCCTTTCGTTAATGAATCACTTCATTATATGACATGATTTCATCACGAATCAGTACCTGCGTGTCGTATCCGCCACCGGACTTGTGGAGAACCGCATGACCAGACACGGGATATTGTTATTAGAAAGCATCGATGAAAACGAAACATTGAGTCGGTCGTCAATGGTCCATCCGAGCTCCTCGCCGATCGGAGCAGGATCGAGACCGAGTTTGTCATAGAACTCATTGAGACTGACCCACAGGCCGGGACCGTTGATAAGCTCGTAGTTGAGATCATTCACGGCTTTGCGAATGGATTCCGGATCGGAATGGAAATATCGGTCCATGAGCTGATCGTAGCACAGAACATCACCGATTCCCGGAATCAAATCCTGATCGGATGGAGGGTTCTTGCAAATATGTTCCTTGGAGATCTCATCATCGATTTCCTGCGCCTTTTCTTTGCCGAGTTCCTCGACGATCTTGGTCCGGTATTCCGATGCGGCCTTGGTGGCCATGGTGTATGCCGATGCATAGGCGGCGATCTTTCCGGCCGAGATCTGATGATGGCCGATGACACATGCAATGGTCGCCCCGGCCATGAGGACCGTGGAAATATAACACGGCACGACGTGCTTGACGACTTCGCTCTTCGGCATATCATCATGCTCCATCTCGATCTCTAGCATGACGTCGCGGGCCTTGACGGCGTCATGGGCAGCACATACGGCCGTACCTACAACACCGGCACAGGATACGACGGTCAGAATCGTACCCGCGTTGTGTTTGATGAAATCCTTGACGGATTCAAGATTCATTGGTTGCTCCTTTTGTTTTCATAAGTCATATCACCGTAGAATGTTTCGGAAGCGTTCTCAAATATCGACGATTCCTGAACAGCACCTGAACGGCTATGAATATGATCCAGGTCATGACGATAAAAGATCCGATCTTGGCTTTCATTGCAATCCTTTCAGAAAAATAAAGGCGCCACGTTTCCGCAGCGCCTTTACGGCATTGAAAAATGTCACTCCTCGACAGACGTGGAATCCACATCGTCGGAAGAGTCCTCGATGGCCTCCGGTTCGGTGACATCGATCAGTTCATCCGGTTCGCCGATGCACTTGACGACCGCCAAAGCCGTTACGGCTCCGACGACGATCGCGCCAACGGTGAACTCGTACTTATGATCGACCACGAACTTCTTGGCCTTCTCGAACTGTTCTTTCATGATATTATCCTTTCCTAGAGGTTTGACTCTTCATCATATGCCATGTTTTCGCCGCGAAATATCCGACTGCGGAACTCCCGGACATGGCCTTCGATCCGATCGGCTTCGATGTCCGGTCGTCGGACCATGCCGATCCGCATCTTGCAGACATCTCGGAAGCACATGTCGATCGATGCGAAGTCCATCGCATCGGCCTGCATGCGCCGATCGATCTCTTTGGGATTGTCTCCACGCACGAGCAGTCGTGCCTTTCTGACATCCTTGGGCACGTCAAGATATATGCCGAAGACGTTCTCGATCTGGTCATAGATGCGTAAATATGATTCCGGATCGATGACGGCGACACTATCCACCGCGCGATAAAGATCCGACCATGCGAATGCGTATCTCCACACGCCAAAGACGGTGGAATATGTCCGCACACAGGTCAGTTCCCCATCAAGAAACGCGTCCTCGAATTCGGCGTCGGTGACGAAATGATAGTCGACGCCTTCGATCTCGTTGTCCCGTGGAGGCCTGGTCGTATATGCGAGGATCTGTTCATACCCACGACTCTCTAATTCCTTGGCAAGTGTGGTCTTTCCCGATCCCTGTGGACCGATGAGGAAAATATGGACATAATCACTCATGATCGCCTTCTTTCTTTTCGGTCCGGTGTGTACGAAGAAATCGAAGTCCGCATCCGTTCCGCCGTAATAATGGTTGACGGTGAAATAACACAGCAGTCCGGATTTGGTCCCGACCACCATATGGTTCCATCCATCAATTCGGAAACATAGCCGTTCGCTCCAATATTGCGGAAAATATCGTTCGAAGACATAATCGATCCTATACACGCATGGAGTCATGAGTTTCTTCTAAGGAAACGGAACAAGATCCAGATAAGCCACAACCCTCCGGTGAGACCGGTCAGGACTAGGTCCAACAGGAAGTTGAAAATTCCATATTTCTTTTTCATAACACAATCCTTTCGAAAAATATAACCCATGTTTCCATGAGGTTATATCGTTGGTGTAATTGACATTACTTGCTTAAAGTGTTTGATGCAACGGCGTTGAAAGCATTGACGACAGTCATTTTCGTTTCATCATCGAGCGTCTTCAAGGCTTCATTAAATTGCATTGCGCATCCTATTGCGTCGGTGTTATACTGATCAATCCTTCCGGAACGATAGCCGGAACGATAACAATATGCACCGAACGCAAGTGTGACGATTCCGCAAGCGCCGATAATCAAACCGGTCTTGTGCTCGTTGATGAACTGCTTGACGTTGTTCATCTTGTTTTCGTTGTCGTTCATGGTAACTCCTTACTATAATGAATTATCCTTCACTATAGTCCATGTTTTCGGACGCGAGAAAATAAGAGCCCATGCTTCCATGGACCCTTATCCTGAATCTCCGTTCATATTTGAACGTCTGTCGTCAGATCTTCGGCTTCGGAACGAAACTCAGCGCCTTTGTCGTAATGACGTGGTCGGTCTCGAATGCGAACATCAGTCCCAGACAAACCAACGTCCCTCCGACCCCGACGACCTTCGCAATCATGGCGTTGCGATCTTCGTTATACATCTTCTTCGCTTCCACCAAGACCTTGAGGTCATCGACGGCCATGCGGGCGTGATTGTCATCGACCGCTCCGTAAATATTGGCCAACGCTGCGTCGATATTGTCATCGAACGCCTTGTTGATGTTCCGATGCTGTGATTCGAACTTCATAGTGTTCTCCTTTGTTCGGTTACTTCACTATAAGGCATGTTTTGGGCGCGAAGGCCAAAAATTAAGAGGCCATGATATGATCACGACCTCTTAACCTTATGGAAAGGAAATATCACTTATTGGCAATATACTTGTTGTACTGCTTCGTGCTGATGCCCAGGATGATACCCAGGAACCAGTCCACGGCCATCACGACCGCCAGCACGACCTCCGCGTACGGAAGTCCGGTTGCGCCGGCGATGATGGCGTACAGCACGCCGAGACCGGGCAGAATATACTGCACGATCCACTTCATGATGTCGTACGTCTTGTCCGACATGAGCAGCGGGATGATCTCCTGTTGGACGAAATCGGGATCGAAGACCTCGTCGGTCGGTTCCTCGGGAGCCGGTTCGGTATTCTGATCTGTCATCTCTCCTCCTTTCTTGTTTCAACGATATCGAGCGGAAGCTTGTTGACCTCTTCGGCGACCTTCTTGGCGTAGCCGTTTCCACCCATGGCGCTGTATGGGTAATAGAGGTAGTGATTGAATTCATCGAGGTCATCGAGAGTGATGCGGTTCCGCTCCAGATAATGCTTGCCGACCTCCACGATCTTGGCGTGGGCAAGACCTCGCACCATCTTCTCGATGGCCTCGATGCGTTCGTCCTCCGAATCGTCCTTCTTCTTGCGATTGTTGATGACCGTGGTGACAAACGCCCAGAGTCCAGACGAAGCGAACACTGAGCATACGACGGTGACGATCGTCTGGACCCATGGGTTCATATCGATTCAGTCACCTCCGCATCAAACGGTCAACGTGGTCGACCACTTGGTGAGACTCTCCTTGATGCGCTTGCGCTGCTCTGGAGTGGCGTCCCTCCACATGGTCTCGACGTCCATCTTGAGGTGGTTGAGCTGCTCGTCCGGGGTCATGGTCGTCATGTCGCCATGCTGGAGCGTACCGCCATCGGAGCCCATGTCACCGCCCCAGTCGCGACGTTCGTTGCCGGGATATCGGCGGCCCACCGTGTTCCCGCGACGAAAACGACCGGACGACGTGCGATTGCGGTTCGGCATGTCGTCATGCTCGATCCATTCCTCGTCATCGTCTTCGTCCTCGTCGCGGTCTTCTCGATCGTCGCCTTCCTTCATGGCCTTGACGACGGTCTTGTAGTAGCAGGCCTCCCAGCAACACTTCTCCGCTTCGGCCAGGTGATGGATCATGTTGATCATCATGTCCATGCCCTGGACGTCCTGGATGGTGCTGCGTTCGACGTCGAGATCGTCCATCTTCCCGCGGACCTTGCGCATGAGGGAGTCCTTCATGTCGCAGATGCCGTCGAGATCCTTAGTCATATGCGTCATGGCAGCCTCCTTATGCGATCCTGCGAGCGGTGAATGCCGCGTTCGCGTCGATGGTCACCGGTTCGGTTCCGGTGTTGGTCACGGACAGTGTGACGTCCTCGCCTGGGCACACCTTAAGATATGTCCGGGCTGCGAGGTTCTGGTACGAATTGGCGGTGCCGATGGTCTCGATCATCGCAGTCTCGGCCAACGGGGTGCCGTCGATGGTCATCACCAGCTGGACCTCGGTTCCCGCGGTGCCGCTGGTGACGTTGCCGTTGAAGCTCAGATCGAAGATGCTCGCCTGGCCGCATCGGTTCCCTCGGCCACGCAACCGAACGGCTCCGGACCCTTGGCGATGATACTCGGACCCGCCGCAGCCGTTGCGGTCGCATCCGGTGTGGATCACCGTCAGGTTGAAGGTAACAGTCCCGCCGACGGGGATAACCTCCACGGCGGAATTCGACAGAACAATCATCGGTTATACCTTCTTTCCGTGGCTCAGCAGCCGCAGGACTGATAGCAGTTCTGCTGGCCACCGTAGTAGCCGTTCGGGTTCGGCACCGTGTAGGCCGGAACCGGAGCCGGGGTCTTCAGCTGGGCGACCAGATATGCGTTCTGGTTGGACTGGGAGGCCGACAGGTTAAGGGCGTTCACCTGGGAACGCAGCTCCGCGGTGCCATCCGGCTGCCACGACTTGGCGAGGATCGACGAACCATCCTGCATGGGGAAATATGCGGGAGTGCCGTTCTGAGGGACCTCGGAGACGGGGATCTGGTCGTTCGCCGTGACGATATGACCGACTAGAGGTGGGTTGGCCTGCGTCTGGACCTGCTGGACGGGCAACTGCGCCGTCTGCGGTTGCGTGTACGGCTGCGGGCCCTGCCACGGAGACTGTGGCAGATAGGTCTGGTACGGGTTGTATCCGTAGGCGGGGCCGTTGTATTGAGGCATGGGCATGATGGACTCCTTTCGATGTATCCTTTATGTTTATAAAAGAACCATCCTCCGGGCCTCGGGACGGGAAAAGGATAAGAGAACCCGTTGCGGAAGCGCTCGGAGGAGTAATGGCAAAACCGGTGGCGAGAAGACACATCAGCATGAATATGGTTGGGTGGTCTGTGATTATTATAGTTCTCCGTTAATCACCCCAGGCAGTAAGAACAGAACGCACTCCGATTCGGGGTTACTCTCATGGGACAATGAAGGGCATCTGCCGGATAAGGATTGGTCCTTTAATTGGACACAATCCAAACATATGGGAAATATGGAGAAAAACGGTTCTCTCTCGACGAGCCTTGGAGGATACGTTACCGCCGCGATTAGATATGTTCAAACCGCAATCACCAACATATCATCAAATGTCCAACCCTACATTTCGGTCTACGTCTGGCGTCGAACAGCTTAAGCCGTACGCCTCCAGATATACACCGATACGTACGGGTCCAAAGTCGGAAGTTTGCCGATCGCCGCATAGAATTCGACCTGCATAGGAGTGAACGAACCATCCATTCCTCGGGCCGATTCAACCGTTTGCCTACCATTGAAATTCTTGAATCCGCTATAGGTCTTGCCACCATCGACGGAAATTCCTGACAGGTCATTATTCGATGATACGCCTGCCAGTCCGTAGATGTTGCCTAAACGGACACGTACTTCATGTGTCTTCTCGCCACCGGTTTTGCCGGCAGTGAAGTCCGTATCGGACTCGTCGACGGACACGAGGGTTCGTCCCTTACCGTAGCGCTCCCATGTACCGCCGTAGATGGTAGCCGGTGAGGTGCTGTTGGTGGAGAAGTACAGCGACCCCACCGGGTACATCTGATTGCGGAGTTTTTCGAGCGTATGCTCTAAACCTGTTTGATCCAAATATGATACCATTATTCTTATTCCTGTCGGAGTAATGGTACCACCGGCGGAAGCAAGACACATAATCATAAGTATGGAATCGCTATCGGATCGTTCTATGGCCATAGCCTGATCGCTCCGAATGATTCCCATCTAGCCGTATGGAGCGGATTGGTCTCGTATGACAAAGATAGCGGCGAAGCGATAGACAGTTTCCATGAATGGACGAAGCTTGAAGATAAAGCAGTTATTGCGTCAGGTTCAATGCTTGGTCAAACCGGAGCCCCTACATTGCCGTGTACGTCTGGAGAAGAACCGCTTAAGCCGTTCTGCGCCATACATACACAGCGACGTAGGGTTCCATCGAGCTCGCAGAGTCGGAATGTCCGACGATAGCGGCTCCCCAGGCTGCGTCGAATGAACCACCATAGACGTCACCGATCTTGTACACATCACCCTTGAACGAGGAAAGGGGGACACGTCGCACGACGGTGCTCTGTCCGCTAAGCGAGACCTGTGCACCAAACGTGCCTGGATTATGATTATGTGTCTTGCTTCCGCCGGTGGTACCGGCCTTGAAGTCATTGTCGGTATCGGAGGCGCTAATCAGCGCTCGTCCGGTACCGTAACGTTCCCAACTACCGCCATACAGCGACGCCGGGCTGGTGGAATTGGTGGAAATATAGATCGAATCGACCGGGTACATCCGGTCCAGCATTTTATCTACGAGGTGCTGGACCCCCCCCTGATCAAGGTAGCTTACCATGAATATCTCCTTAGAACATGCCGTCGATGGTGGACTCGCTGATGCGGGTCATACCATCCGATGGGAATTTGTCGAGCTTGGCCTTGTCGGTCTTGGACATCAGGCCGTCCTTCGAGGACGTGGCCGTTCCGACGGCCGAACTGTAATCGTCGGACAGACCGTCGAGCTTCTTCTTGTCGGCAGCCGACATCAAACCAGCCGTCGACTGGGTGGCCGCGGAATAGGTCGTATCCTGCGTGGTGAACGTCGAGGTCGTGCCGTTGCCCTTGGTCACCGTGACCGTGCGTCCTGATGCGGTGACGGACTTCACATAGGTCGTGTTGATGGTCTGACCGGCAGAATCCTGCGTCGCCTTGGTGGCGTTCGTGGCATTGGTCGCGTTGGTGGCGTTCGTCGCGCTGGTGGCCTTGGCGATCGTATCGGTCGTTCGGACCAGAGCGGTCCACGTACTCCATGCGGAATTAGAATACGACCTCGTCCAGATCTTGCCGGAGTTGTCGTACAGAATCTGGGTGAACACGCCCAACGCCGTATGCATCATCCACATGCCGAAGTACTCGACGCCGGATGGCTTGTTCGATACAGTATTGCCGCCATCGGCGTAATAATACCCGCACTGTTCTTCGGTATTGTACGAGTTCAGGTTCTGATTGGTAAGCACAACCGGCGCCGTCGGAGGATTCTGGACACCGAGAGCCGTACGGGCCGTCGCGGCCGACGTGGCTCCGGTGCCTCCATTGGACAACGGGATTGTGGGAAGTCGGTCGACTGCCAGTGTGCCACTGGTGATGTCGGAAGCGGCGTGACTGTGCTTGGCCGCGGCGAACAGCGCTTTGATCGAGGACCAAAGCACCGTCCTGGTGCCCGCCGAACCAGTCGTGCTATCGATGACAAACACGTCCGAGTCCGACGGTTGCGAAGTGCGGGTGTAGGTATTAAGACGTGCCATACGTCATCTCCTTAGTCGATCTGTTTCCATCCCTGCGGATAGGCATCCGGCGAATAGGCGTTGTTGTTCATCGTGCACTCGTAGCGATGGCCGTTATACGTCACCTTGTCGCCGATGTTGTATGCGTCATGGGCGCCGGTCGGTTGGACGAATGCCGGATACTCGTCATTATCGCCACCGGGTTCCGGGCTTTCGCCGGTGCCATCCAACTTGGTCCAGCCTTGCGGATAGGCGGTCGGCGACCAGACATTATAGTCGATGTTCGACTGATAATAGGCGCCTTCGAAGGACGCCTTGTCACCCTTCATGTAGGTGTCCGTAGCACCAAGCGGCTGGCTGAACGGATGGATGCCATGCTCGTCCGGCTCATCGACGCACTTCCATCCCGAGATGTAGGTATCCGGCGGGAAGATCTCCTGGGCGGTGTCGTTCTGAAGGCAACGGTACAGAACGCCCTTATACCGGACAATATCGCCGGTCTTGTATTCGGTACCGACAGTCCACTCCGGAACCAGAGCCGACACGGCCTTCAGATCCTCGACCGGCATGCTGGTCAGCATCGGCTGAATCAGCATCGGCACGGCGGCCATGACGGCCTTCTGGATCTCCTGCTGTTTCACTGCCTGCGCCTCACGCTCGGCATTGGCCTTGAGTTCCTCAGCGGTGAACTTGGTGTAGCGCTGAATATCCTCGTATTCGTCCCAGGCTTCCTTGGCTTCGACGCCTGGAACGTCCACCTTCCACTCGACGTCCTTACCGCCGTTCGGATACTCCTGAAGGGTCTCGTAATGGCCCTGCTCCTCAACGGCTTCGACGGCATCGTGGTGCCGAATGAAGATCTTGTCATCGGAGAGCTTGCCGAGACGATAGTCCACGTCCTCCGGCTGGATCTCGTTGTCGTTTTGGTCCAAAATTCTCATGATGATTCCTTCCTTAGTGAATAACAAACATGTCGTCGATGACGGAGTTGGGGATCGACGTGATGGCCGACGGATCGGTCACGACACTCTCGATGAGCTCGTGCCACTCCTTTTTGTTGGACTCCATGGTGTCGTCGAATTGCGCCTGCCACTGTCTGATGATGGTATCGGCGTCGAAGGTGTTCTCGACCAGTGTCGCCAGAGGACATGCGCTCGTACCGATGGCGTTAGTGATGTCGGCGGAGGTGATGTTCGTGGCACCATGAGCGACCTTAACGTACGCCAAGGGATATTCGGAAATATCCGACGTCTTGGTCATAGTCGGACGTTGTGGACTTCCGCTTGGCGTTCCCTTCTTGATGAGAATACTATTGGCCCTGACCGCCAATGAGGTATCGACCCGAAGCACCACGGCATCAATACGGTCCTGAGTGGCCGACGCAGAATCGATCGTCAACGGAAGATCGATGGAATTATAGGTCCATGTATGATTGAACCAGGCTCGACCAGATCCGACAATGACCTGCATGCCGCTTCCCGACTTAACGACCAGATGGTCCTCGAAATTCGGAAGCACGCCATCGTTGATGATGCCATCGAAAATCTGCCCCATCTGAATATTGTTGTACACACGATCATGGTTTGAGGAATTGAAAAATCCTGAGGTAACGGCCATGGCTTACTCCTTTCTGGTTAATCATCTATCTTCACCGAGGAATGCAAGGTGTTATCGGTGGAATCTCGAATCGGTAATCCGGAGGAATCATCGATCGATGTCAAGGAATCGACGATCGTCTCCAATGTCGGATACTCGCTGTATCCATTGGTATCCCAGTTACGAATATACTCGGTGATCTTGGCCGGATACGCCATGTTATAGGCGTTCTCGAATTGCACAATATCACCGATAGTGTAATCTTCGTTGTAGACCATGCCGGTAGTTGATGATACCTCTGCATCGAAGGTGATACCGGAACCAACCTTTTTGAGTTCCTTCTTTCCTTCCGATTTGAGGGAGTTAAGTACCGTGGAATCCGGAAGCGGTTTTCCCTTATCATCGTTTTGCTGGACCGATAGTCCGCCATAGAACGTTTCGTGATAATCCCATCCGATAGATCCGTCCTCATTTGGAACATAAGCGACCAGACGTTTCGTCGAACCATCATCGTTTCGTGTCTCGGACCCGCCGACGTATGCGGCATTATAGAGTTCGCGATAGTCCATAGTGGTGTCCGACGAAACCAGATTTCCGTAATTCGATGAAAATATCACATATGGATTCTTATCCTGTTCATATGAATGATCAGTTCCGTTTATGATGCGAAACGTCATTTTCGTATCGATCCAACGGTCGGCCGTTGCCAAACTAAGACGGAATCCGTATTTCTTGGAGTCGAGAATCGTCTTGACGGCATCGTATACGGTGTCGCCATCGAATTCGTATCCATCATCGGTCTCCGACGAAGTGTCAGGAAGATCGTTGTTCTTTTCAAAAACGAAGTTGTCGATCTTCCGTCGTGCTTCCGTTGGCTTGATGACATTCTCGTTCAGAATCGTCTGAATCGCGATCTGAATATCGCCTTTGTACGCGACTTTCTTCGGAATGACTCGTCTCAACAGAAGCGACTCCAAGGAACGACCGCTCACGACAAGATGATCTCCATCTTCGAGATTGCTGGTGATCTTCACCTGATCGATCACCATAGTCGATACGGAATCGGGATAGAACAGATAATATCCTTTCGGGAACCGTTGGATATTCTCGATACTCGCCCGAACGTAGAATTCGAAATCGCCATAAGCCGAGAACCGCTCGGTCCAAATAACCGATTCGAACTCATCGACGATGTCGACGACCTTAAACGATTTGTCCAGTACGAAAAATTCCATTCGTTTCGCCATGATCACACTCCGGCGTAAAGAATCTTACTGGATACGGACACCATCATATTATCGATACCTGATTCGGCCATATAGGCGATGATATTGTTTCCAGGATACAGTGTAATCCAACTCACAGCCCTGTCGATGGCGTTGAGAACGTTGTAATCGATGCCCTCCCTACGGATTCTTGCGTATTTTTCTCCGGGCACGGTCGATATGATGATCTGATCCCCCGACTGGAGATCGGATCCGATGATGCTCTTAACCTTATCGGTATAGATCAGGATCGACTCGTCCCAATCCTCGTTGTAGAATGAGGGATTAGAAACCGGTCCGGTGAGTTCGACAGTGATGATGACGCCGACCTCGGCTTCACCGTCGTACTGGACGATCTTCGAATGATCGATGCTGATATTGCCGAATTCAAAGGTGTCGCCGGCTATCGGGAACGGGAATTCGAACAGCGACTCCACTGTCGAGAACTGCGTGACGATCTCCGAGGTCTCGGAGGCGTCTTCAAACCACGGATCCGCACATCTGATCGTGATCGCCGACGCCTCCTGACTCGTGAATATGGCCACATCGTTGTTCTCGACATGCCCGACGGTCTTCACCCGTCTGGTATCGGTCTCGAAGATGAGCGTCACGGCTCGTTTCTCCGGAAAATATCGGTAGATCCTATGACGCAACTCCTCGATGCTGTGATTGGCATCCCATAGATAGGCAAGCGTGATGGTGATGTCACGCGATTCCTTTCTTGCTCCATTAAAGACGGAACCATCGGAGGTGACCGATTCGGAATGCCACAGAGTGGCTTTCGTTGGCCCAAGACCATCGATGCCGGAGATCAAATATCCGCTCTCCCGAGGGTCGGCGAGCGAAATGGTCAGACTTTCGTTTCGATCATTGATCACTGTCATGGACCTGAACATTGAGACCACTACTTTCCTATAGGTGACATTTTCAATTCCTGACGAAGGAGTTTGAGTTGGTTCGACGTCTGTCGGTAAATATCATAACGACTGAGACTGGTCGGCGAATTCAACGTCTGGTTGTATTCGATGTTGACCGACTTCGGACCGCTCGTATCCTTCTCCGCCGTCCGAGAACCACTCTCATTTTGACGGAATCGACGATCAATTTCCCTGAGCTCGGCCTCTGATGGAGCGATGGATCTCGACAACATCGAATCGATCGATCCGGCCTGCTTGCTGATGGCGCTTAGGTCAAGCACCGGGGTGATCGTCGGACTCGCGTCGAACATATCGTCGATCGATGACGTCGCCAGCATGTCGTTCAACGTGGATATCGCCTTCCGCGCGACCTTCTCGGAAGAATCGCTGGCCATGTCCTCTCGATCAGTAATGCCGATCGAGAATCCTTCGGTGAAGAATCGACCAACCTGCATCATGATCTTCGACGGGGAACCGTTATCCAAGGCGCGATCGGCAGCCGTCTTAGCCGAACTGGCCATATTGGCCGCTGCGGTGGCCGCCGAGCTCGCGTAATTCCTGATGCCGTTGGTGAATCCCTCGACGAGATATCGTCCGGCGTCATAGAATCCGTTATAATAGGCTCTGACGCTGTTAACTGCCTGATTGACGGACGATGAGAACACTCCGGTGAACTGTGATGAATTCGATCGCATACCGTTCAGCAGACCATCGGCTAGATGTTGACCGGCCGTGCGGAACCGCGACTGGAACGAATTGATCCTGTCCACCGTGGTCCGAAGTCCGGCCGCCGTCGATGTCGTCGACTCATTAAGGGCGTTCCCCATACTTCCGGCGAAGGCCAGTACGACACTGACGATTGAATGCAATCCGCCGTTGATGGTCGAGGTGGCGCCGATGATGGCGGTGGACATACTCGACATGTTCTGGCTGACGATGGATCCAACACCGAACAATCCATTGGTAACCGATGCCTTGAATTGTGTGAATCCAGTGGATATGGTCGATCCATTGGTCGACACCACATTACCCAACGTGACCATGGCGGAATTCAGCTGAGTTGCGAACGCCGAAATATCAGCCGGTAATGTGCTGGTAATCGACTGCGTGTTATTCAACGAACTCACGAATGTCGAAATCTGCTTCGATACACCAGACAGGTTCGCCGCCGACAAACTAGTTGCCGCCGTAGCAATGGATCGAACCCCGGAAGCGGCATTTGACATGGATTCCGCGATCCCGGATCCAATACCAGTAAACGCCTTCACGCCATTAGCGAGAGCGGTAAGATTGCCTTGAATTCCTCCAGGAACCTCAACGCCGTTCCATTTCTTGACTTCCCCTGCCAGTCGTCCCAAAGGGCCAATGACTGCATTTATCGACCATCCACCAACGAAGGCCAGCGTGAACGCTTTCACACCATTGGCGAGAGCGGTAAGATTGCCTTGAATGCCGCCAGGAACCTCCACGCCGTTCCACTTCTTAACGGCCCCTGGCAGTTGTCCCAAGGGGCCAATGACGGCGTCAATCGACCAGCCGCCGGCGAATGCAAGCGTGAACGCCTTCACGCCGTTCGCAAGAGCGGTGAGATTGCCTTGAATGCCACCGGGAACCTCAACGCCGTCCCACTTCTTAACGGAATCGGCGAGCGTTCCAAGCGGACCGACCACGGCATTGAGCGACCATCCACCAGCAAAGGCCAGTGTGAATGCCTCGACTCCACTGGCCAACGAGCCAAGCTGCGTTGCGATATCGGTCGGGAACGTGATCGTCGACCACTTGGCCACCGCATCAGCGAGGACGTTCATCGGCTGGGCGATGTTGGCAACGGTATCGCTGCCCCATCCAGCCATCGTGAACTTGCCTACGCCATCGGCGATCCTTCCGAGCTGATCGGCCAGATCGTCCGGAACGGCCACGCCTTCCCACTTCTTAATGGAATCAGCGAGCGTTCCGAGCGGAGCGGCCATCTTCTCGATGGCACTGGCACCGAATCCGGAGAAGGTGTTGAGCAGGCCGCCAAGCGCGGTCTCGCCCATCGCGGCGCCCATGGCCGTCAGACCCCTACCGATCTCATCCCAATTGAATTCGGCGAACTTACCGAATGCGGTCGCCAGATCGATCAGGCCTTGCGAAGCGAGTGTAATCGTACCGGCACCCATCAGACCAGCGATTCCGGTCAGGGCACCTGTCGCTCCGGATATGGCGGCAACCTCGCCCATGGCACCGCCCATGGCAACAAGGCCGCGTCCGATCTCATCCCAGCTATACTGAGAGAACGAATTGAACGCTTGGGCAATCTCGTCAAGACCTTGCACGGTGAGGTTGATCGTGCCGGCTCCGATCAATCCGGACAAACCAGCGAGTTTACCCAATGCACCGCTAACGACCGCGACCTCGCCGAGAGCGCCGCCCATGGCGGTAAGGCCACGTCCGATTTCGTCCCAGCTATACTGAGAGAACGAATTGAACGCCTTGGCGATATCCCCAAGACCCTGAGCAGTAAGAACTATGGAGCCAGATCCGATGATTCCGGACAAACCAGCGAGTTTACCCAAAGCGCCGGATATGACGCCAACCTCGCCGAGAGCACCGCCCATGGCCGTCAGACCACGTCCGATTTCACCCCAGTCGTATTGAGTGAATTCATCGAATACTTTGGCAATATCACCAAGGGACTGCACTGTAATGTAAATGGAACCGCTGCCCAGAATTCCAGAGAATCCTGCAAGCTTGCCCAAGGCGCCGGTAACGAGCCCGACTTCGCCCAAAGCACCGCCCATGGCGGTAAGACCACGTCCGATCTCGCCCCAGTCATAGCTGGAGAATGACCCGAATGCATCTGCGATATCACCAAGGGATTTGGCCGTAATGACCATGCTGACGGCAGCGGAAATGTTGTGCTTGCCGAATCGGCCGAGCAGACCAGTGACTGTGCCCATCTCCGTCAGGGCTCCACCCATGGCGGATAGGCCTTTGCCGATCTGATCCCAGCTCATGCTACCGAGCTTCTTGAGCGGATCTGCCACCATTTTGACCGCTTGGGCCATGGCGATGAGCGAGCCTGCCGTCTTGAGGTCGACCTTGGCGTAGCTCAGACCCTTGGCGGCAGCGACGAGCTCAGCCATGGCGCCGCCCATGCCAGTGAGGCCCTTGGCGATCTCGTCCCAATTGAGATTACCGATCGTGGACATGGCGTCGGCCAACATGTCCACAGCCTTCGCGAATTCTATGAGGGCCGCACCGGTCTTGATGAGATCGGTGGTCTTAGCGCCCTTCACCGTCTTCGTGATCGATTTAAGACTGAGGTTAAGCTCGGTCATCATGCCGCCGATGGCCGAAACGCCGCCAACGACTTCACCACCACTGAGGGCAGCGATCTTCTCCATCGAGTCAACAAGCAGCGCGATGGATCCGGCGATCTCTACAAGAGTGAACGCCTTGACGCTTCCCGTGAATGCGTTCAACGATTCTTGAAGACCACCTAGGATCTCATCGAATACGCCAGCACCCTTCTTGAGCTTTTCAGCCCCGTTACCGAAGAGGTCCTCAAAGACCTCCTTGATCTTATCGAACGCCCCGCCGATCTTCTGTGCGGCCAGGAAGATGCCACCTCCGGCGAGGCCAGCGAAAATATCACCACCGGAGATGTTGTCGGTGATCCACGTCAAGACATCACTGATGACGTTCTTGACCCGTTCGAACGCTCCGCCAAGAGTATTACCAATTGTCGAAGCGATCGATCCGATGGCAGATCCCATCGACGAGATTCCACCGGTGAAGGAACTGAACAGACCAAGAACATTACTGACGGATGTTCCTACTTTCTTGGCCGCTCCTTCGAATACGCCAAACTGCTTGATCGATTTATCAAGTCCGACAAGCCAGTCGCCGAATCCGGCTGCGATATCGAGCAGATTGTCGAGTAAACCGCCCATGCTGTCAGATCCGAATGCCGTGGAGATGGCCTCGCCGACAGCTTTGACGGCCTGCACGCCGATATCAAAAACGGAGAAGACGCCCTCAGCAACTCGGCCGATCTTGTTTAGCGTCGATTCGGAAGGAATAAGGCTTTCCGTAAACGAAGCGAACGCCTTGGTAATATCCATAAGTTGCTGAGACGTTGTCGGAGGAAACACCTTCCGAAATGCATTACCGACGGTCGATAACACCTTACCGAGGGATTCAAAGACGTTGGACAGGCCTTTGATCAGTTCGGTTCTTCCGCCGAGATCCTTCCATCCCTGAAGAAGGTTGTTTCTCGATTCTGACGATCGATTGACGACATCGGAAATAACATTGGCAACACTAGACCATAGTTCCTTGGCTTCTTCGAAGTCGCCGAATATGATTTCGAAAGTATTAGTCCAACCAGACCCCAATGCTTCTTTTGTCGTATCGATCAACTGAGAGAATGTCTTGACGTCGGTTGCGGCGCCTTCGGCCGTATTGGCCAACTGGACGATCTGCTTGGCCTGTTCCTCGGTGTAGCCCTGAGAAACAAGATCTGCTTCAGTATACGCTCCGGAAAGTTGCTTCAACGTCTCCGTAAGGACATCGGTAGTGAGCCATCCGCCCTCGGTCAGCGATTCTCGGAACGATCCGTACTTCTGGATCATACCGTCGACGTTGGTGCCGAAGTTCTCGGCAGTGCGCTTCAGGGCATTCTGGAAGACCTCGCCGCCCATACCGGCGTTGACCACCGAGTTCCAGTCCATAAGCTGGACCTTTCCGGCGGCGATTGCCTGGGACAGCTGATACATGGCCTGAGAGGCCTGAGCGGAACTCGAACCGGAAACAGCCGCAAGGTTGGCGATACCCTTGATCGAATCCACCGATGTCTGAAGATCAACACCGGCAGCCGTAAAGGTGCCGATGTTCCTCGTCATCTCCGTGAAGTTATAGATGGTCTTGTCGGCGTAGGTGTTCAGCGTGTCGAGTGCCGAATTGACGTCGTCGATCGTCGATCCTTTTGACTGGGTATTCGCCAGAATCGTCTGCACGGCGTTCATCTGGGTCTCGTATTCGGCGAAACCGTCACGGACCGAAGCGGTCAAGGCGTTGGTGATACTCTTCCCGGCATCAATGGCCGCATTGGTCATGCGGTTGAGCACAGAGAACGCCACGGCGCCCATGGCGTTAAAGCCGGACTGGACTCCCTGAAGACCGGAGGTCAACGGATTAAAGCTGACTCCGCTTACGGCCTTATCGACGTTGTTGATCGATTCGACCGACTTGTCGAGGTTTAATGCCTGCTTAAGTTTGCTGAGAAGACCGGAGGTCTTGTTGATACCCTGCTCGAACTGGCTATTATCAAGACGCATCTTTACGACGCGTTCGTCGATGCTGCTCATGCAGAAGTCACCACCTTCCAAGCCTTCTCGGCTATCTTATCGAATATGGGTCGGATCGCCGGGTTGATGTAATCACGACCCTGGACATAGCCTCCGGTACCGGTGCCGTGACCGTACTGGAGGATGACGGCAATCGGAACGCCGTCGTTGATATTGGAATTGGTCCAAACAATCTCGGTGTAATTACGGGTGCGTTTGATCTCGTAATCCCACGCCTCGGCCGTGGCACCGGAATCGACAGGGGTGGCGTTTCGAAGTGCCTGAACGCCGTCACGGCCGAACTCATCGAGCACGTTCAGGTATTCACGACGCTTCATGCGGTTGAGAAACCGCTCGGTCTTCGTGAAACCGCCAGACACTTCGAATTTCACCCTCATTTTGACCTACTTGACTCGAATGGTTTGACCGGCGTAGATGAGATCGGGATTGGCGATGTTGTTCCATGCCACGAGCTGATCGACCGTAGTGCCAAATTGAATGGCGATCTTACCCAGGTTGTCGCCGGACTGCACCGTGTAATACTGCGCGGAGTTGGCGTTGATCGTACCCTGGACCTCGTCATAGCGGGAGCCGAGCACGGTCTGACGAGTCAAGCCGTCGCCATACATACCGGCATAGACCTCATCGACGAGTGTGTTGACATCGGCGGAGGCGATGTGGTTGATGAAGTTCTGCACCTCATCGTATCGGGATCCGAGATTCTTCTTACGATCCGCACCATTACCATAAAGACCTTCCATCGTCCACGTCGCCAGCTGAAGCGTGGTGCCGGACGGACCCGAAGTCGATGGCTTGGACGGAGCGCTCGACGAGCTGCCGTAATACTTCCGGAAGTCGTCCAACGAGCCGTAGAACTTATCAAGATCAAGATCGCCATTCCAACCGTTCAATCGACCAGAGCCCGAATACTGACGGATGGCGCAGGTATAAGCGCCTTCGTTCCACGGTGTATTCTGATACCCGGTCGGATTCATATCGGCGTACTGGGCGATCCACAGTCCGCAGTTGTTACGATTGGCCACGGGAGCAACTTCGTTATACCGCGAGGCCGGCGCATAGATCATCGGAGGAACGCCGGTTCGTGCGATAACCTGATTGATTACCTGCTCGAGATAGGACTCATCGCCCCATGCCGAATTCTGGTCGAGTTCCCAGTCAAGACAGATCATCACCTTGCCGATCCAGTTAAGGATCGAATTAATGAAGAAATCTGCTTCGGCGACTGCATTGCCACCGGAAATATAATGATAGACGCCAACTCCCTTACCGAGAGACATGGCTTGTTCGACCGCTCGGACACAATCCGGGTTGGTGTAACCGGTACCCTGTGTCGCCTTGATGATAGCGAAATCACAAGGAACCTTAGAAAAATCAAGACCAGCCTGATAGCTGGCAATATCAATACCATTCAATGCCATGAGTACTCCTTTCATCCCTTGCTCCCAGTCTCTGCTCGACGTCGGGCATTCATCTCCCTGTACATTTTCGAAACATCAGACTTTGACATCTTCTTTTTCGGCGAGTTCTTGACACCGAATATCTCGATCAGTGTGATAAGACGGCTGAGATGCCACGTCTCGCATGGTTGCGCGGGTATTCCAGCGGAAAACATCCAATAATAGATAAGTTCGGACGTCACCTTGGATGATGAACGACGCCCTTTGGACATGTGATTGATCGTGGTTGCCGTTTGCGACGATTCGATGTAATGATTAAGTTCGGAAAAATGATTGAGCATGATCAGATCGAGTTCAGTGTCCGAAATATCATCGATCGCCATACAACGAAAATATGACCGCGTTTCCTTGATGCTTTTGGATTCGTCGTCAAGGAACGGTTTTCTCCAGATCGACTCCCATTTTGAAACGGAAAGAAGCGAATGCTCGAATCGAACGATTCGCGGTCCTACAGTGATGAATTCGTTCTCCGACTCGTCGTAGAGTTCACCTTCAACCGTCAATTCGAGCATTCGCACATCTCACTTCCGTTACACCTGTGCCTGCATCATGGTATAGACCTCGCCAGGAAGGGGCAGGGTCGGCGAGCCGGTAGCGTCGCCATACAGCTTCTTCTCAAGCGCGGTGAGCTTTTCCTTATCGACCTTGGTCGAATCAATGGTGATCGACGCCACCGGCTTGAGTTCCGGATGGCCTTCCACGGAGACCGGATCGGTATCGATCTCCCAGCTGAAGGTCATACCCTCGGGGGAGTCGTTGATGGTCTCATACGACTTCTCCGACGGGGAGGCGGTGGCGCCGTACACCAGATGCAGCTTGTAGCCGGCGTCCTGGCTGGCGTCGTTGCCGATCTGCGTACGGTACGAGAAACCGAACTTGGATCGCGACTGCTGGCCGAAGACCACGCCATTGGTGACCTCGGCGCCACCATCGCACGGAATGAACTCGTCCGGGAAGGTATAGGCCTCGATCGTCGCACCAAAGGTCTCGGCGGAACGCAGCGAGGCGTACTTGATGTTATCGGCGTACATGTCGTTCGCCTCGGCGCCATCAGGGGACTCGGTGACGGCGGTCAGGCCGTTCCAAGCCGCGCCGGCGCCATAAGCGCCACCGGTCGTCATCGGGTACAATACGCCATGGTCCGTACCCATCTCATACTGGCGCTTGCCGGTATCATCCCAAGTAAGTGCTACCATTCTAGCTCCTTAAAAATAGCAATTGAATACATCATGATGAAGATTGTCGCTGACGAAATGCCGATCCATTGTGCATAACGGCAATGCGGCAACCTTGCTCGGAATCAAACTATCCGGATTCTTATCGATTACGGTAATCTGATACCGAAGCTTGAAAATATACGGATAGTTATCAGCGAACTGAGTATCACCCGTATTGCGTTCATAGACAATACATGGATAATTCATGTAAATTGTCGAAGGCGGCTGAAAATATACATGGCCGTTAGCATATGCTGGATCGATTTCGGCCATGATATCGGTTAAAATATCATGGAGCTGTAGCCTCGTGCCCATCGTTATACACTCCCCCAAGGGTAAGGATAAGACGGGGACGGCGGACTTCCACTTCGGAAATAGTCCAGCGCGCCCCCATCCACCATACGTACTTCATATCGAAGAAATGGTCGCAGGCATACGCGTCCGCGAGGATCGAGATCTGATTGTTCACGGTAATGTTCGGATTGATGGCGTCCGAGACCTCGAGTCGCCTCGAGTTCCTCGTGACGTCACCAAAATATAACTGTTCATAGATCCGATCTTCGTAAACGCCCGGCGAGGTTTCTCCAGTTATACCAAATCCGATCTTCCCGCAGAACCTCGTCATGGCGATCTCAGGCCTTCGGTTCCAAGGTAAGACCCTTCAGAGAATACCTGACCGTGGTCGTTCCGGTGGAATCGGTGGATACCACCTCGATGCTCTGAGTGTTAGGATTGGTCACGCGGAAGACGCAGAAGGCATCACCATCCGTCAACGTCACCGGTCCCTTCTTTCCGCCCTTGAGCTCGACCGTGAACGTCGTCGGATCGGTATCGCCGAGCCAATTGCCCGAGAAATCAAGTGCAAGGTAATTACCTTCCTGCTCGGTTGGCTCGGAGCTATTGAATTCGGTATATCCGGTCACGTAATGGAGCGTGCCATCGATCTTCCGATTGGTGTTGATGACAACATCATCCTGAAGATCGGAGACCTTCTTACCATACTTGGTCTCGGTGCCCGCCACAGGCTCGACCAGAACGGTCGGACCCGACGGGCTCACGCTTTTGGGTGGGTCAGCACAATGGCGGACTTCGGCATGGTCAGCGCACCGGAGAGACGAGCCTCGATGAGGTACTTATGCTGGTTGTAGTCGATGTCGAAGTCGGAGAACTGGGTCAGCTCGCCGCCACGATCGGTACCGATGGTGTAGTCGCGCAGATTCGCCATGACACCATCAACAACCTTGCTCTCCCCGGTCTCGAAGCCTTCAAGCACGGGGACCTCGACGATGGCGGAAACACCCATGGCAGCCGCCAGCGAGGCGTCGGTTTCGTACAGACGACGGCCGACCTTATCACGCTGCACCATGAGCTCGCCGTGCAGGCTCGGGGACAGGAACAGGGTCGGCATACCGGAGCCCATGTAGCCCACCTTCGCCTTACGGGCGCGATCGACGAACGCGGTCGGATCGGTGGCCGGATCGGCACCGTTGTTGTAAATGACGTACAGGTCGTCATCACCGACGATCGGACGGACGTTCTCGGTGTTGACGTGACTCTCATCGGAGGCGGCGCGGCCGTCACCGATGAGAATATCACGGGCCATCTCCTCGCGGATCATGACCTTCATCTCGTTCCACAGGAAGTTGACCACGTTGAAATCAGTGATGTCGATCTCGTCATCGCGGTCCAGACGCTGCTTCTTGTAGATCGTCTGCGGGGTGGTCACGCGCTTGTAGACCTTGAACACCTCGTCCATCTTACGATTGCGTTTCTCGCGGTCAAGCGTAAAGCCCTTCGCACGAGCCTCATCCTCGGTCAGATCCGCGTACGAGGTCTTGATACGGGTGAACGGGGTGTGACGGGTGCCGTTGAGCACGACGTCGACCCAGTCGGTGTCGCGCTTGTACAGGTACGGCTCGTCGCCGACCTGACGTGCATCCGGGAAGAGCACTTCGATCTTCTCGATGCCATATTTCTGGGCAGTGTGCTGCATCCACTTCTCGGAATAATCACGGAACGAGCCGTAGTCCTTGGCCTCGGTAAGGAATTCCTTCATGTCGTCGTGGGACAGGACCGGAACTTCATCCTCGGCACCGGCCTGTTCGAAGGCGTTCATATGCATAATATCTCCTTCTTCCTCCGAATGGGAGGCGCTATTGTTGTTCTCTCCGTCACTGTCCTCAGTGTCGGAGTCACCCTGCTCCACGGCGAGGCCGATCAGAGCATAGGCGACATTCTTCTGTTCCTCGTTCAGCGTGTCGAAGACATCCTGAACGGTCTCGCCGGAAGACGAATCGTCAGACTCGTCATCGGCATGCGAAATATCGGACTGCGCAACGCTCTCCTCGGCACCACCAATGGCCGCGCCGATAAGAGCATATACAGCGTCCTTCTGCTTGTCGGTAAAAGTGTCCCAGACCTGCTGGACCGTTTTGTCCGACGCTTTCTCGGACGAATCGTCCTCGGTCTTGGCGGTCGACGTTTTGGAATCGTCGGCATGCTGCATGTCATCCTCGCTTTCCTCATCGCCATGCTCAAGCACGATCTCCTCGCCGGAGTAGATCACGGCCTCGTCATCCAGAAGATCCTGAGTTCCGTCCGAATGCTGAAGCGTGACATTGTCGATGTAGGCGCCGGGATTGGCGCCGGCAAGGACCAGACTCACCTCGCGGATGTTACCGTGCATGACGTTCTTGTTGTGTTCGGTCAGATGGTTCGCGTAGATCGACAGTGCGGTGATGTCACCGTGCTTGACGAGCTCCTTGGCGTCGCGACCCATCGGCGTGCTGTTGAACGTGCCATAGCAGTAGACGCCGTCCTCACGGTTCTCCAGTACGGCATGGCCGAGCACGTTGTCGATGTCGCTATGGTTGTGCTGGTAGACCAGCGGCACCTTCTGACCGTCCTGATCGGCGAAGGCGTCCTTCAGAATGGTTCGCCCGTCGGAGCAACGGATGTTGTTCCGCGTGGCGTAACCACTGAAATCATACCCCATTTTGACTGTCTCCTTCCATTGGGGCGTTCAGCACATCCTGAATGGAAGGCTGTGCTGAATCTTGGGTTGGTTCTTCTGTGGATTCCGGCTGCTGTGCGGTCACGTCGGTGCCGAGCGGGTTGATGTTGGCGTTGCGCAACTGATTCGCCTGAGGTTCTTCAGAACGGGCGTAACCAAGGACCGAACGGAACTCGTTCGACGACATGATCTCGTTGGACGTGAATGCCGCGGCGATGTTCGCCAGATCGGTGACCGGAACCAACCTGAACGGATCGCGGAAGAACTCGATGCTCTGTCCTTGACTTCGGGCGGTTTTGGTCAGAAAGGTTCGCTTCAGCGCATCACAGATGGCTGAGATCATCGGCTCCAAGGTGCGGTTATGGTAATTGAGCATCTCCTCCTGAGAGGCGGTGCCGTTCACCACGGCCTCGGAAAGGCCGAGCTGACCGTAGAGCTGGGTCGTCAGATTCTGGATCTGCTGAAGCATGTGATTATCCAGACTCCGATTGAGCTGGGTGATCTTCTCGGAACCGTCGGTGTACGCAACGCCATAGGCGGAATCCTTGAGCTGATCCTCCAGCTGCTGACGGCGGAGTTCGGCCTGTCGCTTCTTCTCCTCCGTGCGGATCTGGTACGGGAACTGGATGATAAGATCGAGTTTGCCGGACGCGGCCTTGTCGTCAATGGTATCGAGCTGATTGAGCTTTCGGATCAGACGCTGCAAGGTAGAGTTCGGCTCGTTCATCACCTGATAGAGCGGGTTCTGGACGATCGCCACCTTGCACTTCGGCATGACGATCTCTTCGCGCTGGCCGGCGTTCGGAGCATCATTATAGACCGAAAGTTTAACGGCCCGAGGATACCATTCAACAACACGACCGACGCGCATGGTCTGAATATCGAACGAATTCGAATTCATCGGATTCACCGTGGTGTCAATCGGCACCATGGCCGCGGCCCCGTCATCACACATGGTCATCACGACGTCCATGATGAAATCACGGCCTGATTGGTCGATATTGGCCTCGATGTTCAGACACTGATTGAGCCCGTCGTCGATCGTCTCCAGATATTGCTGCGTCGTCTTGTCGATACGGCAATGCCGGATCTCGATGGCGCTCACGTCGATGGCGATGCGGTTGTACAGCGAGGATATGATCGATCGATCGACTCCTCGGGTGAAGACCCGCGTATCCGGACGACGCGCTGAGGAATATCCGACGGACAGACGGAAATCAGAAGACGGATTGACGAACGCGTTCCATGCGTGCGCCAATGCATCGGTAACGACATTCATTAGGCATCACCGACCGATCTGCCTGCGAGCGAAGTCAAATGAATATGACTGTCCGTTCCCACGGGCCCTGTTGGCCGCATAGGCGATTCCGACTCCGAGGATAATCTTCCCCGCATTCATCAACTGCTTCGACACCTCGTTGGCCGCGGTCTGCTTCATCTGGTTGCTAACCTTGTCAATAAACCGATTGCCTTTCTGCTTCTGAATTATCGTCAGATTCGAATACTGCTGCTCAAGATTGAGCCGTTCATTGATCTTGCGGAGCTCGGCATTGGACAGCTTGTTCGGGGACTTCTTGAGAAGGTCTCGACTCTCCGTGTAATCCTTGTTGTCCGATCGGGAACGCTTGGAACTTACCGATCGCTTACGATCCTTGCGGACACCCCACTTCATGCCTTTGACGCCGAAGTGATAGAGCTCATTCATTGAAACCTCCTTCTCCTTGGATGTTGAGACGCCATTCATACTCCTCGATGTTCTTCCGGATCGATTGTTCAAGGAACGAATTGGTCGGTGGATCGAACTGAAGACGAACCTTTTGCTGAATATACGGTTTCACTCCAGTCAGTAACGATTCATCAGCAGTGAATTCCGACCAGTCGTTCTTCTCTCCGGAGATGGAATATCCCTCTTTGGGACCGACGCCCAACTGACGAAGATTGAAAAATGCGGAATTGATGAACATGATCAGATCCGAATCGAAATCGTTATAATCCTTATCGATGCCGATGACTTTCTTTACGTCATTCAGTATGCTACTCATTCGGACCAACCCTCACTTTCACATACTCGATGAAATGCTCATCCAAAATATCGTATTCCACCTTCAGGAGATAGAGGCATCTCGGTCGCATCGGTTGTATCAACGACGAGAGCTCATACTCGTATTTCCTGATGTAATTGATCTCACAATCACCATGGGATTCTTCCTCGTCTCCGCATAGAAGACTCCACGAGGCGTTAGTGATCTCGAACGGCGTATTATTGGTGCTTCGAATATCGAGAAGAACCTTCTTCTTCTCTCCGAAATCAAAACTCACTGATTTCATCGGCAATTCCCCTCGGTATCCTTCGGCAAAAAGTCGAATATGATATGGGCAAAGAACGATTCGAACGACTGTATCCGATTTCTCGAAATATCGAATCTGCACCTGACACTGAATATGACCTTTGGCGCCACGATCGTTTTCCGCCCATATCTCGATATCGAGAGGTCCGGGTCGCCAAGAGATATAACCCTCCCAGTGACCCGGCCTGTCCATGATAGGAGAAAAATCGATGCGTTCGCCGTCAACTTCACCCCAACAACGAACGATCATCAATCACTCCTTACGCAGCATCGGTCACCTTGAAGGTGATCTTGATCGTACCGCCGGAGTCGACCGTGGTAGCCTCGGCGACGACGCCGGTGATGATCGGAGCCTTGGTGTCGAGCGTGACATGACGGGTCACGGTCGTGGCCTTACCGATAGAATCAGTCGACACGATGGTGATCGTGTTCTTGCCCTCGGTAAGCGTGACCTCGTGGGAGAAGGTCTTGGTGCGGTCGCCGGACAGTTCGACAGAGGCGTTGTTCACCTTGACATCGGCGATGGTCACGGCATCGGAACCAGGCGTGGTAGAGCCGGTGACCGTCAGCCTGTTGCTGTTGGTGATCAGACCCTCGGTCGGAGTGTCGACCGTCAGAGACGGAGCGGTCGTGGAGACGACGAACGTCGTGGTCGCCAGTTCCGAGACGTTGCCATCGTTGTCCGTGACCTGGAAGGTGATCGTGTTCTGACCGTCGTCGAGACCGGTCGCATGATAGGTAGCGCGACGCTTGCTCTCGTGATCCGTGAATGAAAGGTCTCCGGCGTGGCTCTCGCCATTGACCGTGAAGACCACTGTGGTCTCGTTGAGCCCGGAGCCACCGGCGTCGGACATCTCCAGAACAATATCCTGCTCGCTCGCACCAAGGACGGAGCCCTGGGTCGGCTTGGACTTCTCCAGGACACGGATCTTCAGCTGATCACCATAGGTGGGATTCGCCGACGTCATCGTCGCTTCGTTGTTGGCGGCGTCGACGGCGTGAATCTCGACCTTGTAAACATGATCGGGCTGAGACCACGAGGAATTGGCCGGCGCGTTGGTTGTGGCGGTCCAGGTTTTGGTTTTTTCATCATACTGCGCAACGACCTTCTGGCCGTTGAACATGATGTAAGCTTCTTTGATTGCACTCATTCTTATCCTCCAAAAGATCTAGAATGATGTAATAACATTCCCGGAGGAATCCAGAATCGGATTCCCGCGATTATCGAGAATGCGATCGATCACCTGAAAGGTGACGATCAATTGTTCACCGACGTAGAGAGTCGTCGCATTCGTGGAGACCGAGGTGATTTCCAATGATGACTCCTCTCATTTCCATGGACACGTGTCATTGGGACGCCGTTCCGTCAACGGACGCGCGATTCGGTCATCGCCGAAATGAATGGCGTTATGTGTCGCAAGAGAACAACTAATAAGATTGTCCGGATCGAGCAGTAGATCGTCACCGTATTCTATGGAATCAGGAGTCAACGGCTCGATGTGATGGATCATGATCTTCCCGGCGATGGGATGATCGGGGCACCCGAGATCGAAACCGTTGTCCCGAACGATCACCAAATCACGAACATGTTTCCACTCGGGCGATCGATAGAACCGCTGATTCATCCAGCGTTCGGAACCGAATGTCGGTCTCCCGACGGATCCGTTACATTGCAGATAATGGAACCGGTCGAGAAAATCCGAACGCCGGATGAGCTCGTGATATGACCGCATCACAGACCCATCTTGCGAAGGAACTGGGCACTACGGGCTACGTTACGGGCCCTGTTGATTGCGTTCGAGGCTTTTTGGGCAATGTTGTTAACCATTAGCTTGGCTTCATCCGGATGGGAAATATAATACGAAGTCGCCACACCTGCTGCGGTCGTCGCGGCGAACGTTACAGCCTTGGTCCCCGCACGAACCGCCTTCTTCACGCCACGGCCGATTCCGGTCTTAACCGGTTCGACACGATCAGTGGTCTTGCGTTGCCGTTCGGCATCACGACGAGCCTTGCCCATATCCTGTTTTGAGTACTCTTCGTCAAAGGCCTTCTTGTAGGTTGGATCTTTTGAACGCTGCTTGACCACGGAATTAATGTTGTGTCGGCGAACTCCGGCGCCTTCGCCATAATACATCTTGGATCGAGCGGTCTCCTGAGCGTCCTTCCTCGCCTGTTTACGTGTATTACGCTCGGCTCGTCGAACACCCCACTTCATGCCTTTTACGCCGAAATGATAAAGTTCATCGGTCATGATTATTCCTACCTTGATGTCACAGTATTGACAATGATCTTATTACCAATCGCCTTCAAAGCTTCGTTCGCCGGAGAAGCCCAGGAATATCCAGCCCCATACCGAGCCCTCAGATAATTCATATACGGAGCGCTATGCCCGATGGCGCTCTTCAGCGTCCCGACACTGGCTTTCATGATGGCTCGACCCTCCGGAGTCGAAGCCACAGCCAGACCTCCAGCTGCAAACGAAACCACAGACGTCTTCGCGGCTTGACTGATCATCTCGGTAGTCGCTGCGCGAAAATGCGACTGCCCTTTGTTCATACGGCGATTGATGCGCTTGACGCCCTTCTTGCCGTAACTTGCCCGATCCGTTATACGCTGTCTGGAAGTGTAATCAGCATTCGGCTTGTTAAGCTGCGCCTTACTGGGCTTGTCACGTTTCTTGCGGACGCCCCACTTCATGCCTTTGACGCCGAAGTGATAAAGTTCTTCGCTATGATTCATCGAAGTTCTCCAATTCTCTGGAAGCATGTCCTCGGCGTCAAGTTGCTTGGCACGCCTCTTGATCCACCGTTTGACATCGTCCTTGTTGTTGCCGCGACCATAGGCCTGAATGGCGTTACGAAGATCCTTGCGATTCCTGATGGGATAACCGCCATCAGGCATGGCGAGACCACGCTTAACCAGCATGGCCCGTTGCTTATCGGAAAAATCCACCATTTTGAATCTCCAATCAGTCGAAGAGGTCGCGATTGTTCTTGTATGCGACGAACGCGTCCATCATGGCCGCAACGGCGTCGATCTTGTCCTCGCGCTTAGCCTTGTACAGCTTCTTGTTGTTGTTCGTGTCCTGAAGGACGATGCAGTTACCCATGGTGAACGACATGAGTTCCTCGTCGAAGAGCAGACGACGATCCTCGGCCAGCTTCTTCAATTCGCCCAATGGAACGGATTCGGTTTTGGCACCCTGAATCACTTTCTCGATGCCGAACTCGCCGTAATCCATGGTATACCGCGCGACGAAGTCCTTGGCGTTGTACGGATCGTAACCGAGGCATCGCACATCATACTCCGACTCGGTGATGTACTTGTCGAGATCCTCATACACCTGCACCATATCGAGCACCGTACCATCCATGACGAACAATGATCCCTCGTTCAGGAAATTCTCGTACTTCTGACGAGCCGCCGAAGGAAGATGCTGCATGGTATAGGCTGAAATATAGTTCCTCGTCTTGACGCCAAATGTCTCGTCGGACAGGGGAAACAGGAACGTGAACGAGCAGAAGTCGTCGCCTTGGGACAGATCGGCACCGAGCGCACACGGCATGCCCCAGAAGTCCTTCTTCCGATGGGGAAGCGTCTCCTCGAAGGTGAAGAAGTAGGTGTAGCCCTCCATCGGGATGCCGAATCGCTTCGCCAGAATGTCATTGCGGGTGGCGGGAGCCTTCTCGGCGCGTTCGACGTCGAGCTGATAGGTTTCATAGGTAACCGTTTGCCCAAGATTGGGATTTGCCTTGATCCACATGTCCGGATTGGAGACTTCCTTGACATCGTCAAGCCGATAATAGAATATGGAGACATGAGGATTGACGTATTCTCCTTTGAGAATGTCCATCAACTCCATTTTGATGGTATCGCCGACCGAGTTTCGGACGGTGCCCTCGGAAGAGGTGGCCACGATGAGATAGTCGTCCAGCTTTGACGCGCCCTGTTCGATGGCGCCGATCACATCCTCGCGAATATCACCGGACAACCATTCGTCAACTGTCGATACCTTGGGACGAAGGCCCTGGAGCTTGTCAATTGACATCGGACGAACCTTAAGAAGCGAACCTGTGAGGAAATTCTCCACACCCTTCTTGGTCGAGGCGAGCTTGGCCTGAGTAGATTTCGGTCCGTTACCGGGAAGCGAGCCTTCGGAAAGGAACTTGATGAGTGGACCGGGAGATCGAATGATTGCAGTACGGAATGGTATCATGGTTTCCTCGGCCTGCTTCATGGTCGGGGCCACAACGATCTGCGAAGTCGTCGATGTATCCATGATAAGGAAATATGCCTGGATGAATTCGGCGAACATGGTCTTGGCGGCGCCACGGGCGACGATCAAATATAGTTTGTTGATCAGACGTTTGCAGATCCGACGATTCTCGTATCGACCCGGACCTCCATGAGGATTCGGAATATAGACCGATCGTTCGACGAAGTAGTACCAACCAAATATCTGCTCGCCCCAGAGCTTGAAACTATCGAGAAGATGAACCGGAGATCCGTCGGTCAGGGTGAGTTCCTTCTCGCAGAACTTAACCCATCCCTCGACCTTGTCGGCGTCATAGTAGATCCCTGGATTACGAATGAGATCGTCGATGCGGTTCATCTCCATCTCGATCTCATGGCATACCGGGATCTCTCCGGCCATGACCCTATCACGGAACTGACCGTAATACTTCGGAACGGCTGTGTTTGACAGGGTCATGGTTCGCCTCCTTTATTCATTATATCACCGACTTGTCGTCGGTCCTGATTGATACTGATAACGAGATCCGAGCCCGTTGGATCCGTAGGCGCGATTAACATCATTATGAAGATCGAAGAAGCACAGTTGACCGATCCTCATTCCTGGAACTATGCGGATCGGATGATTGTTGAGGTTTTTAATCTCAAGCGTGATGTCACCGCTAAAACCCGGATCGATGAATCCGGCGGTGACATGGGTCGCAAGACCGAGACGGCCAAGCGACGACTTGCCTTCGAAGCGCGCGGCGATGTTCTTCGGGATCGTCACTCCCTCGTTTGTCGAACCAAGAATGAATTCATTTGGATCGAGAACGAAGCCGTCATCGTTCATGGCGAAACGAATATACTCCAGATTATGGAGCGTGCAATCCATGGCATTGATCTCACCACGACCGAAGTATCGTACGATGCTCTTAGAGAGTGTGACGTCGTAACTGCATGGCTGAAGCTGGGACTCATCGAATGGCGTAATCATATGCCGGGTAATACAAAGATCTTTAATTTCGGTATCGTTAAGCATAGACCGTCCGATCTCTCATCTTCAGAATTTCATTATTGGACAATGTGCTCTCGGGATGTCGCTTGCGATAGTTTTCAACGAACTTTGTCTCATTGGATCGCTTAACAAGTTTCATCGCTCCTATGGAAGTCGCAAATGCGGCTCCAATAGGACCGTACTGGTTTGCCAATGTGTGAGCAGCGATCTTTCCCTGCTCTTTAGCGAACATGGAATCGATATGATCGTTCCCGAGCTTCGTGAATCCCTCGACATTGATCTTGTCGGTATCGAATACGATTAATGGATTCTTTGCAAAGTATCCGGAATTCTCTTTATCGTTCACATCGCGGATCGCACCATATCCGGCCTTCTTCATAGCTGAATAGAATTTATCATTGAGCGGCTGTTGCTCCTTGGTATGAAGAACAAGCGTGGTGTTAAATGCCTTATAGGTATTATCGCCGATCTTTCCGGAATCAAGTTCCTGTTTAGCCTTACGCCAAAGTTTTCCTTGCTTCGTTGTAGGAGGAACCGCGGATGCCATCGCGTCTATGTTCTTCTTAAAAGCATTGAAAGATTGCTTATCAGTGTCGAACATATTCTTAAGAACCTTTCGAGCGGATTCAGGGGAGGCAACATTAATATCTCCTGCGGCTCGCATGGCCTTACGATACACGGGTCCATTCGCACCAAGTGTCTTGCCATAAAGACCTTCATACCGATCTTTGTCGTGCTTGTTGACGAAGCCATAAAACGCCCTATTGGTCGGTTCCGATCCGCTATTCGTCAAACGACCGATCTCACTTCCCTTTTCGAATACCCGATCGGTGACTTTATCGTAATGCTTGTACGCAACATAGGCCGCTGCGGATGCTAAAGCAACGCCTCCGGCAACCTTAAGGATCGTTTCTGTCTTAGCTCGATTATAAGCTTTGATCTCGGCTTCGTCCTTGGCGAATCCTTGATCGATGTATTTCTTTTCGAGATCCTGCTGACGCTTTGACTTTTTCTTCTGGTTTTCAAGTTTCAGTCGAGTCTTTGCATCTTCGAACTCTCGGCGAGAGTATTCGGCTTTAACCATGTTCGATGTCGTGGAATGCTTTTTGGCGGTCTTTCGATCAGACAGCATCTTATCGCGCTTCTTACCGAGCGAGGTAAGTGATCCATCTTCGTTCTGATACCTTCGAACACCCCACTTCATGCCTTTGACACCTCGCTTTCTTCTTCGTTTCCGGAATACGAACGGAATGCCTTTAAAGCATTGTCCATGAGCTCCTGGAGCTGACCAGATTTGTTCAGCGCATCCTTCTTGGCCTGAAGCATAGCCGTCTCATACCTGATCTTCTCCTCTTCAAGCTTGTTTCGAGTCGAAGCGAGCTTGAGATAATGCACGATGACCTGAGATGAAGCCGTCCCCTCGCGAAGTTGCTGCTCGGCAAGGTTGACGGCGAGCGAAATCATCTGATTCTCGCGTTCCTCCGGATCGGAAGCGGGCGAGAACTGAGGGGAAGACGATCCATCGAGCTTCTTACGTCGCCCCATGAAAAATCGCCTCCAGTTCTGTAATGGTTTCAAAGAGTTCTGATGGGTTTGGTTCTCCAAAAGAGAGCACCGAATGGTTGTCCCTAATATCGAAAGGAGTTTCCTCCGGTTTTAACAACCGCCATGAGCGAGGGATTTTGCTTCGGACCCAAGCGGCACTCCCATTTGAAGCCCCAAAATATGTGGTCTTGGTAATCGACTTCTCGAAAAATATCCCGTCGGGGAAAAATCG
>OLPB01000089.1_pt1 | contig 61293 bp, 70 predicted proteins | sample 1672001 | NCBI WGS metagenome assembly OLPB01 (sample SAMEA3136635, study PRJEB25190) | human gut metagenome | biome: human gut; feature: human-associated habitat; material: faeces | place: Austria | collected 2013 | reverse complement strand
CTTTTGTGGACTTGCCATCTGGGGACACCTTGCGTTGCAAGCTGTTCCCAGCCGATAAGTTTCATAAAATATAATGCAAATGGAAAGCTAACTTGACATAAAAGAACTATGTGATATAATGGAAGCATGGAAAGTTAACTTTCCATAAGAGAGGAGGATGACATGAAAAATCGCCTGGAAGAATTACGAAAGCAACGAGGCATAAAGCAAGAAGATTTAGCAAATGCATTGGAAGTATCACGACAGACCATCGGCTCTTTGGAAAACGGACGCTATAACCCATCTATTCAGTTGGCATTTAAGATTGCCAGATATTTCAACATGAGTATTGAAGAAATTTTTATTTACGAGGAGGATTGATTATGAAAAAAAGGTTGTTGATTTTAATGACAGTTACAGGAATGATTATTCTACTGGGAGGATTGCTAACATACGGTTTGGGAGTACATGAAATAATACCTGTGCCACGTCCCGACTTAATAGTAGTAGGTACATCTCTCATTGGAATTTTGCTGATTGTATCTGGTGTGTGCGACTTGTTCGTTAAGAAAACCAAAGAAATGGAAATAGAGGAAAATGACGAGAGAAATATTTCGCTTAGTAATGCTGCTATGGCAAGTGGCTTCAAGGTAATGAATGTTACGATTGCTGTTTCTATTTTTGCTTTGATTTTCACCGGATATATGACAGTAGTCCCATGTTTCACTATTATTGGGGCTTATGCTATTGGACAAATTGTATTTATTGTGCGACTTTGGTACTTGCACAAAACTATGTAAATGTATTACTAAATACCCGCCGCCCCCAGCGGCACAACAAGCAGGAAATCTGAAAAGGTATCCTGCTTTTTCTATGTCCAAAAACGGAAAGGAGGAACACAAAATGCCCTGTCCACACAACGAAATCTCTATTGTGCAGCGCAGCCACCGCCAGTCTGCGGTTGCCGCCGCTGCTTACCAGAGCGGCGAAAAGCTGTTCTGTGAATATGACCAGGAAGTAAAACACTACCCGGAAAAGCGTGGTATCGTCCACAATGAAATCCTGCTCCCGGCAAACGCTCCCCTGGAGTACACAGACCGCAACACCCTCTGGAACGCTGCCGAAGCTGTTGAGAAGCAATGGAACTCCCAGCTTGCAAGGCGGTGGGTGCTTTCCATTCCCAGAGAGATACCGCCCGACCAGTACGCCGCCCTTGTACGGGATTTCTGCCGCCAGCAGTTTGTTTCCAAAGGAATGTGCGTGGATTTTGCCATCCATGACAAAGGGGACGGAAACCCACACGCCCATGTCATGCTGACCATGCGGGCAATGGATGAGCGTGGGAAATGGCTTCCCAAGAGCCGCAAGGTCTATGAACTTGATAAGAACGGGGAACGAATCAAGCTCCCGTCCGGCAGGTGGAAAAGCCACAAGGAAGATACGGTTGACTGGAACGACCGCAAATATGGCGAAATCTGGCGGCATGAATGGGAGGTCATCCAAAACCGCTATCTGGAAGCCAACAACCGCCCGGAACGAGTAGATCTCCGTTCTTACGAAAGACAGGGGCTTGATATTATCCCTACCGTCCATGAAGGGGCTGCTGTCCGGCAGATGGAAAAGCGTGGGATTCAGACGAACATCGGCAACCTGAACCGAGAAATCAAAGCCGCCAATAGTTTGATGAAGTCCATCCGGCAGCTTATTAAAAATCTCAAAGGCTGGATTGCGGAGCTTAGCGAAAAGCGGAATGAACTGCTTGCCCAAAAAGCTGCGGAGGAAGCGGTCTTTCTTCCCAATCTGCTGATGAAGTATATGGAGATACGAAAGGCAGAACGGAGCAGCTGGACACGGGCGGGACAAAGCCGGGGGACTTCCAAAGACTTAAAGGCAGTCAGCGAAGCCCTGTCCTATCTCCAGAGAAAGGGACTTTCCACCGTGGAGGATTTGGAAAACTTTATAGAAACGTCCGGGAAATCTGCCGCCGACTACCGAAAGCAGATGAAGCCAAAGGAAACCCGCAGCAACGTGATTGACGCTATCCTTGCCGCCCGGACGGACTGTAAGGAATGTAAGCCCGTTTATGAGAAATACCAGAAGATATTTTTCAAGAAAACTAAGGAAAAATTCAAGCTGGAACACCCGGAGGTTGCCCGGTTTGAGAAAGCCAGTGCCTACCTTGCCAAGCACCCGGACGATAAGGACAGCACGAAAAAGGAGCTTTTGCAGGAACAGGCGAAGCTTGTGGACGAAATCGCAGACTTGAAAGTACCGTTGACCGAGGTGCAGGAAGATTTGAAGAAGCTGTGGGACATCCGCTACTGGGTACGGAAAGCCACACCCGGCACAGAGGAAAGCAAAGAGCCGCCCAAGAAGCAGCCCCTCAAAGAAGTCTTGCAGGATAAGGCTGACGAGAAGAGAGCACAGAAAAACGCCCCGGCGCAGACGAAACACAAACAACAGGATATGGAACTTTAACAGGCACTTGCCATTTTCAGATTGAGAATGATAAGTGCCTTTTCTTTTTTACAAGGAGGAATTGATTTGAATGTATTTGAAGCTGTGAAGCAGTCCGTTACGACAAGACAGGCTGCGGAGCATTACGGAATCCGGGTAAACAGAAACGGGATGGCTTGCTGCCCGTTCCACAACGATAAGACCCCCAGCATGAAGCTGGACAAGCGTTTCCACTGCTTCGGATGTGGTGCAGATGGGGATGTGATTGATTTTGTAGCTGCCCTGTACGGGCTGGGGAAAAAGGAAGCCGCCGCACAGTTGGCGAGTGACTTCGGGCTTGCCTATGAGGACTGGAAGCCACCGGGCAGGGCAAGGAAGCCCAAGCCCCGGCAGAAATCCCCGGAAGAACAGTTCCGGGAAGCAAAGGCACATTGCTTCCGTGTCCTTGCCGATTATCTACACCTCTTACGGGTATGGAAAACCGACTATGCCCCGCACTCCCCGGAGGAAGCGTTTCATCCCCGGTTCGTGGAAGCCTTGCAGAAGCAAGCCCATGTGGAATATCTGCTGGATGTGCTGCTGTTTGGGGATACGGAGGAAATCGCTTCACTGATTACGGAACATGGAAAGGATGTGATACAGCTTGAACAGCGAATGGCAGAGCTTGCCGCCGCAGACGCAGCAAGAACTAAAAAACACCATGAACGCCATGCAGCCGCCCCAGAGCATTGAGGAAGTAAAGGCAACTCTGGAAACCACCGAGAAAGGCGGTGTCCGCCAGAGCATACGGAACTGCCTGACCGTATTCCAGCGTGACCCGGTGCTTGCCGGGGCAATCGCCTATAACATCCTGACCGACCGAAAGGACATCATAAAGCCCATCGGTTTTCACAGAGAAAGCACAGCCCTGACCGATACAGACATGAAGTATCTGCTTCTCTATCTGGAGGAAACCTACGGGCTGACCAGTGAGAAAAAGATTGAAACCGCCATCGGGATTGTGGCGAATGAGAATAAGTACCACCCCATCCGGGATTTTCTGAACAGCCTTGCATGGGACGGGACGGAGCGCATCCGCTTCTGTCTGCGGCACTTTCTGGGGGCGGATGTGGACGATTACACCTATGAAGCCCTAAAGCTGTTTCTTTTGGGGGCGATTACAAGGGCATTTAAGCCCGGAAGCAAGTTTGAAATCATGCTGTGTCTGGTAGGCGGTCAGGGGGCTGGCAAGTCCACCTTCTTCCGTCTGCTGGCAGTCCGGGACGAGTGGTTTTCCGATGATTTGCGGAAGCTGGACGATGATAACGTGTACCGCAAGCTGCAAGGTCACTGGATAATTGAAATGTCGGAAATGATGGCAACCGCCAATGCCAAGAGCATTGAGGAAATCAAGTCTTTTCTAAGCCGACAGAAAGAGGTTTATAAGATACCCTATGAAACCCACCCGGCAGACCGTCCCCGTCAGTGCGTGTTCGGCGGTACTTCCAACGCCCTTGACTTTCTCCCCCTTGACCGTTCCGGCAACCGCCGATTTATCCCGGTCATGGTGTACCCGGAGCAAGCCGAGGTTCACATTTTGGAGGACGAAGCCGCTTCCAGAGCCTATATCAGCCAGATGTGGGCGGAAGCAATGGAGATTTACCGAAGCGGCAGGTACAAGCTGTCATTCAGCCCAGCCATGCAGCGGTATCTCAAAGAACACCAGCGGGATTTTATGCCGGAGGACACCAAAGCCGGGATGATACAGGCTTACCTTGATAAGTACACCGGGGAAACGGTCTGTTCCAAGCAGCTCTACAAGGAAGCCTTAAATCACACCTTTGACGAGCCGAAGCAATGGGAAATCCGGGAAATCAACGAGATAATGAACCAGTGCATTACCGGGTGGAACTACTTTTCCAATCCAAGAATGTTTGCGGAATATGGCAGACAAAAGGGCTGGGAGCGTGAAATCCCGGCAACGGACTCTGACAACCCGCCCGAAAAATCTATGGACGGTTTTGTGGAGGTCACGGAGCAGATGGAGCTTCCATTCTGAAAATGACAGCCCGTTGCCGACTTCGTTGCTATCCCGTTGCCGGGGAAAAACCCATAACTGCGGGCTTTTCTCCCCTATGACAACCAAAACAACAGAAAAATAAAAGAAAAGTATAAATAGTAACCACCGCCAGATTGAGATTGTTTGCAAGGTCTTTTGAAGCCCGTTGCTGGACTTCGTTGCCGACACCCTCTGTCTGGCTATTTTCATGTATGGAGGATAACTGCCTATGGCAAAAAACAAAACAGAGATTCATGTGACCACTGTATTTGACGGGGAGCTGGACGCCACCGATGTGTTCGTCAGCCTGATTTCCCAGAAATACGGCAAGACAAATACAAAAGAATATCTTGCTAAAAAGAAAGAATTGAAGTATAATGAAGATGAGGTTCAAAAGAGCCGGATACCGTCTGGATTGTGTGGGTAAATGGCTATGATGAACGAAATGGAATACAGAACAATCGGTTCGGCACTTGCCGGGGGCTATCGTGCAGCGGTCTATTGCAGACTGTCAAAGGACGATGACCTGCAAGGCGAAAGTGCCAGTATCGCAAACCAGCGTGATATGCTGGAAAAATACTGCGAAAAGCAGGGATGGGAGGTTGTGGCAGTCTATCAGGACGATGGCTTCACAGGTCTTAATATGGAGCGTCCTGATTTACAGAGAATGTTGAGATCCATTGAGCGCAGGCAAATCAACCTTGTTATCACGAAAGACCTCAGCCGACTGGGGCGTAACTATCTGCAAACCGGGCATTTGATTGAGGACTTTTTCCCAAGAAACGGGGTGCGCTATATCGCCATGAATGACGGTATCGACACCTTACGGGATAACAACGACATTGCCCCGTTCAAGAATATCCTGAACGAGATGTACAGCAAGGATATTTCCAAGAAAGTCCATTCCTCTTATCTTCTGAAAGCGCAGAAAGGACAGTTTACCGGGTGTCTTGCCCCGTTTGGGTATCGGAAAGACCCGGAGGACAAAAACCATCTGCTCATTGACGAGGAAACCGCCCCGATTGTGCGGCTGATTTTCGGATATGCCCTAAACGGTCATGGTCCGAACTATATCCGCAGACGGCTGGAGGAAGAAAAAATCCCCTGCCCCACATGGTGGAACCGGGAACGGGGGCTTCGCAATACCCGCACCAAATGGGAAAAGAAAGACCCGGAAAACGGGCGGTATATGTGGGACTTCTCCGTTATCAAAGACCTTTTGATGAATCCCGTCTACACCGGGGCGATTGCTTCCCAGAAAAAAGACTACCGCTTCAAAATCGGCACGATTGGGGAAAAGAAACCGGAGGACTGGGTTGTGGTTGAGGGACAGCACGAACCGCTGATTGACCGCATGAGCTTTGATATTGTGCAGAACAAGCTGAAATCCCGCCAGCGTCCGGGGCAGACCAATGAAATCAGCCTGTTTGCCGGACTGATAAAATGCGGCGAGTGTGGGAAGTCGCTGACGATACGCTACACAAACGCAAAACATCCCCAGCGGATTTACTCCTGCAAGACCTACAATGCCTTTGGAAAGAACCACTGCACCCAGCACCGGATTGATTATGACACCCTTTACAGTCATGTGCTGCGGAAAATCCGGGAATGTGCCAGAGCTGCCCTGATGGACGGAGAAGCGGTTGCCGACCGCCTGACCAATACCTGTGAAGCCGAGCAGCGGGAACAGCGGGAAGCAATGGAACGCTCCCTTACAAGGGACGAGGAACGGATTGAGGTTCTGGACAAAATGGTAATGCGGCTTTATGAGGATATGATTGCAGGGCGTATCAGTGAGCAGAACTTCAACACCATGCTGGAAAAGACGCAGACCGAGCAGACGGAGCTTAAAACAAAAGTGTCCGAGGGCAGAAAGCGGCTGTCCGATGAAGTCCAGCTTGCCAATGATGCAAAACAATGGGTGGAAGCCATTCAGGAATACGCCAACATCACAGAGCTGGATGCAGCCACCCTTAACCGCTTAATCAAAGAAATCGTCGTGCATGAGCGCATTGACGAAGATAAAACAAGACACATTTCTATCGAAATTCATTTTAATCTCAAACCCATCCCGGAGGTGGAACAGGTCACTGCCTGACCTGTCCCGCCTGGATGGTTCTCTTAAAAACACCATATAGATTTTTGTACGCCGCCGCCCGCCATCGAGCAGAATTTTACACCTAATTGGGGATAAAACAGCTCATGGCGGGCGGCGGTGTCGTTCTGATCGGCCTTCAGCTTATCCCTCTGCTGTCCGGGCTGTTCAGCTAAATGTCACCCGTTGTCCCTTTTTCCAGAAAAGGAGCTGATGTATGGACTTTATCATCGACGCAATCGTTGAATGGCTGAAAGGTCTGCTCGTCGATGGTATCATGGGAAATCTGGACGGCCTTTTCGATAACGTCAATCAGAGCGTTGGCGAGATCGCCACACAGGTAGGCACGACCCCGGCGGACTGGAACGCCGGGGTCTTTTCCATGATACGACAGATCTCTGAAACTGCCATCCTGCCAATCGCCGGGGTCATCCTCACTTTTGTAATGACTTATGAGCTGATACAGATGCTCATAGAACGCAACAACCTCCATGAAGTTGACACATGGATGTTTTTTAAGTGGGTGTTCAAAACCTTTGTGGCTGTGATGATCCTGACGAACACCTTCAATATCGTGCTGGCGGTCTTTGATGTGAGCCAGCATGTGATACAGCAGTCAGCGGGCATTATCCAGAACGGGACAGAGATCACGCCGGATGTGCTGGACAGTTTGCGGACAGAGCTTGAGGCGATGGAGTTAGGTCCTCTGTTCGGACTCTGGCTACAATCCTTCCTGATCCAGCTTACCATGATTGCCTTAAACATCGTGATCTTCGTCATCGTATATGGCCGTATGATTGAAATTTATTTACTCACAAGTTTAGCGCCTATCCCGTTTGCCACAGTCCCCAACAGGGAAACCGGACACATGGGGCAGAACTATTTCCGCTCCCTCTTTGCGGTGGGCTTTCAAGGTCTATTGATCTTAGTCTGTGTCGCCATCTATGCGGTGCTGATCCAGAGTATCGCCACCGACGGCGACCCCATCGGGGCGATCTGGGGCTGTGTGGGATATACGGTGCTGCTGTGTTTTACCTTATTCAAAACAGGCAGTCTTGCAAAATCCATCTTCGGCTGCCATTAAGAGACTTCGGGCCATGCTGACCCGAAGCGGAAAGGAGGCGGTATGCCTCGGCGTTACAAACAGGGTGCGGACGGACAGCCGCACCCGGCTTTCTATGGAAAGCTCCCCGAAGAATTTTCTAAAGCAGACACCATGCGCTTTATGGTGGAAACCGATCTGAAACTGTCCGGGTGCGTATCGGCGGACACGCTGGCGGCACTCCGGGCGGAAGGCTATGACTACAAGGACGGGAACCTTGTTCCCGCCGGAAAGGAGAAATCCATGCAGGAAAAAACTGCGGGCGGAACACCAGCCGCCCCTATAAAGCTGGATGTAAGCGTGCGGGTCATCGAACCTGTGAAAAACCTCATGGGCTTTGCCAGCGTGAAATTCAATGACTGCTTTGTGGTGGAAAATCTGAAAATCGTACAGGGCAGCAAGGGGCTCTTTCTTGGGATGCCCAGCCAGCCAGACGGCAAAGGCGGCTACCGGGATATGGCCTACCCTGTCACAAAGGAGTTCCGGGAACAGCTCAACACCGCTGTTCTGCAAGCCTATGAGGCAAAGCTGGAACAGATGGCGGAGCGCGGCTCTGTGGGGCGTGCGTCCATCAGCGACCAGCTCAAAGCCGGAAAAGCGGCTGCCGAACAGGCAAAGGCAGAACGGCCTCCGAAGGAAAAGCCCAGCCGCAGCGCAGAGCGTTGACCTCGGGCCATGCTGGCCCGAAGCAGAAAGGAGGCGGAAACCATGCCACGTAAACGGACGGGCTATGACGCGGCCTGCTATTACGACGGAAAACTGCTGGGCCGCTGTACCAAAGCGGACAGCGACGCCTATACCCTGTTGATGAACGCCTGCGGCGGGGACGCCGCCCGTGTCCTGCGGGAATACGCCTACTTTTCCCCGGAGCTGAAGGCCATCTTGGAAAAGGCGGCTCTCATGCAGGCGGACCGGAACCGGACGGGCGGAATGTTCCATGCGCCGAAAAGCTCCCCGTGGGGCGAGGTGCAGAATTGTGAAACCCTCTGTCCGGGGGTGTTTCTGGTATCTACCGCCAGCCACGGCGGAACGATGGTGGCAAATGAGGTAGCCGCCGTCCTCTCCCCAGCAGCGAAAAAGTGCGGCTTCAAGGACAAGGGCTATATCTGCTATGAGGAGGACGCGCAGGAAAGCGTAGTGCTTCGGGAGCTGCTGGACAAAAAGCTGTGGAACATCCCCGACCGCATTAAGGACAAAGCGCAGTTTGAAGAAAACCTCAATCAGTCCATCCGGCAGTATAATCCCGAATACTGGCGGGCAAGGCAGAGCGGACGCAAGGCCGCCGAAGCCGCCCGCAGTACAACCCCGGCCAAAGAGGCCGCAAGATAACCTCGGGCCATACTGGCCCGAAGCAATAAAGGAGGTGTAACAAAATGGCCTATGTGCCAGTACCAAAAGACCTTTCCAAAATCAAGACAAAGCTGGCCTTCAACCTAACGAAGCGCCAGCTTGTTTGTTTTTCCAGCGCGGCGGCGGTGGGCCTCCCGGCTTACCTGTTTTCCCGTGGCAGTATCGGGAACAGTGCCGCCATGTTCCTGATGATCGGCCTCATGCTCCCGTTCTTCTTTCTGGCTATGTATGAACGAGACGGTCTGCCGCTGGAAAAAGTGCTGAAAAACATCATCCGCACCCGGTTCCTCTATCCCCGTGTGCGGCCTTACAAAACCGAAAACTTCTATGCGCTGCTTAGCGCCAGAAAGGAGGCGCAGCCGATTGCGAAACAGCAGAAGGGCCGGAAAGCCCGCAGGCAGAAAGCCTGAAAAGCAGGGCCTTACCGGCCTGTTCACGAAAGGAAAGAACATTCCCACCACCGCCCAGCAGACCCTCCCTTACCGGGAAATGTACCGGGACGGGGTGTGCCGGGTAGCGGACCGCTATTACACCAAAACCATTGAATACGAGGACATCAACTACCAGCTCGCACAGTCCGAGGATCAGGCGGCCATCTTTGACGGGTGGAGCGCCTGCCTCAACTACTTTGACAGCAGCCTTCCGTTCCAGCTTTCCTTCCTCAACCACCGAAGCCGCCCGGGCAGCTGGTACAGCGTGAACATCCCCATGCAGGACGATGATTACAACAGCGTCCGGTGTGAGTATGTGGAAATGCTGGAAAACCAGATCGCCAAAAGCAACAACGGCATTGTCCGCACAAAGCTCCTGACCTTCGGCGTGAACGTGGACGACCTTTCCACCGCCAGGGCAAGGCTGGAACGTGTAGAGGCGGACATTTGCGGGAACTTCAAAAAACTGGGCGTCAAGTGCCGCTCCCTTTCGGGGCTGGAACGGCTGGAGCTTCTTCATGGGCAGCTCCACCCCGGCAGCGGCTCCCCCTTCCGGTTTTCATGGGATATGATCCCCAAAACCGGGCTTTCCACCAAAGACTTTATCGCCCCGGACAGCTTCGACTTCCGTTTCAGCCGTCTGTTCCGGGTGGGGACGACTTGGGGCGCCGCCTCCTACTTGCAGATTTTGGCCTCGGAGCTCTCGGACAAGCTGCTGGCGGAGCTTTTGGAAATGGACGCGGAAATGACCATCACTCTCCATATCCAAACCGTCGATCAGGCCGCCGCCGTAAAATCCATCAAGGCCAAAGTCTCCGACATTGACAAGATGAAGGTGGAGGAACAAAAGAAGGCAGCCCGGTCAGGGTACGACATGGACATACTTCCGCCCGACCTTGTAACGTACAGCAACGACGCAAAGACCCTTCTGGAAGATTTACAGAGCCGGAATGAAAGAATGTTCCTACTGACCTTCCTTGTGGTAAACATGGCCCCGACCCGCCGGGAGCTGGACAATGACCTGTTCACGGTGTCGGGTATCGTCCAGAAATACAACTGCACCTTGAAGCGGCTGGACTTCCAGCAGGAGGATGGTTTTCTTTCCAGCCTTCCGCTGGGCCATAACGGCATTGAGATCAAGCGCGGCATGACGACCAGCTCCACGGCCATTTTTGTTCCCTTTATGACGCAGGAGCTCCGCATGGATGGCGAAGCTGTCTATTACGGGCTCAACGCGCTTTCCCATAACGTCATCATGGCAAACCGGAAAAAGCTCAAAAACCCCAACGGCCTGTTTCTCGGCGTGCCGGGCTCCGGCAAATCCTTTGCCGCAAAGCGGGAGCTTGTGAATGTGTTCCTTGCCACCCGTGACCGGATCATTGTGGTTGACCCGATGGGCGAATATTCGCCCCTTATCAAGCGGCTGGGCGGTCAGGTCATCGAGATCGCCCCGGACAGCCCCCACCACATCAATCCGATGGACATTGATTTGAGCTTCGACGAGGAAAACCCGATGGCGCTGAAAGCCGACTTTATCCTGTCGCTGATGGAGCTGATCGTTGGCGGCAAGGATGGCTTGCAGCCGGTGGAGCGGACCGTCATTGACCGCTGTGTACGCCAGATGTACCGGGAACATTTGCAGGACCCGGAAACAAGCAAAATGCCGACCCTCCAAACCCTGTATGACCTGCTCTGTTCCCAGCCGGAGGGCGAGGCGGTACGGCTGGCAACTGCCCTTGAAATCTATGTGTCGGGTTCCCTTAACGTGTTCAACCATGAAACCAATGTGGACTTAAACCGCCGTCTGGTATGCCTTGACTTAAAAAAGCTGGGGGCCGGGCTTCGGACGATTGCCATGCTCATTATGCAGGACTTGGTAAACTCGCAGGTGTCCATGAATTTCCTCCGCGGTATCGCTACATGGTGCTACTTCGACGAGTTCCATGTGCTGCTCCGTGATCGGCTGACGGCAAGCTACTGTGTGGCGATCTGGAAAATGCTGCGAAAAAAAGGGTGCGTTCCCAGTGCTTTAACGCAGAACGTGAAGGATTTTCTGGCAAGCCCGGAGATCGAGAACATCTTTGAAAACTCGGACTTCCTTGTGCTGCTCTCGCAGGCACAGGGGGACCGGCAGATTTTAGCCAAACAGCTTGGGATCAGCCCCCACCAGCTTTCCTATGTGACCCATACCAATTCCGGCGAAGGGCTGCTGTTCTTCGGGAATACCACCATCCCGTTTGTTGACCGCTTCCCGCAGAATACCGAGCTGTACGCCATTATGACCACCCGCCCGGAGGACAAAAAACAGAAAATGAACCGGGCATAACGCACTTCGGGCCATGATGGCCCGAGGTTTGGAAAGGAGGGATACATCATCGGAAAGAAACCGGATAAACGGAATTTTCAAAGGCCGGGGCCGACGGAGGATACCGGGAGCAATCGCCCCGGACCGGCTGAACGGGAAGGGCCTTCCCCCGCACCATCCCGACGCCTGCGGTTTAAGGACGAGGATACCGGGCAGGACAGTCCTTCGGGCCATGATGGCCCGAAGTCCAAAAGCGGCAAGTTTCAAGAGGACAGACGGAAAAGCCGTCCCTCTGACCGCATGAGGCAGGAAGATGAAGCGGACGGGCCGCAGGATACCGGCAAGGCACAGGAGCCGGAGGGCTCCGCCGAGAAGGCCGGGAGCAAAAAGGACAAGTACCAGAAAGCACAGGCAAAAGCGGAACACGCCGGGGAAAAGCTGGGAAAGGCCCGGGAGAAACTGGACAAGACCGAGGCAAAACGGGCAGCGAAGAAGCCGCCGGGGCTTGCGAAGAAAGCTGTCCGGGGAGCCCGCACCGAAGCATGGTTTTATCTCCACAACAAAATCCACGAAGTTGAGCATGAAAATGTGGGTGTGGAAGGAGCCCATAAGTCGGAACTTGTGGCCGAGGCCGGAGCCCGGAAACTGACCCGGTATGCCAAACGGAGATACCGGGAACACCCGGCCCGGAAGGTGGCAAAGTGGGAACGGAAGGACATAAAAGCCCGGGCCAATGTGGATTTTCAAAAGATGGCCTCCGATCACCCGGAGCTTGCCAGCAATCCGCTTTCCCGTGTGCAGCAGAAATGGAAACTGAAACGCCGGTATTCCAAAGAAGCAAAGGCGGCTGCAAAACAGGGCGCAAAGGCCGCAAAGAAAACCGCTGCCGCTTCGGGAACTGCGACCCGTCGGGCGGCGCAGTTTGTGACCCGTCATCCCGTGGCGGTGCTGGTCCTGCTCCTGCTGTTGCTGCTCTGTTTTCTTGTGTCGGCGGTAAGTTCCATCTTCCCCACGCTTGGCAGCGGCCTCGCCAATGCGTTATCCGGCACCTCCTACGCCTCGGAGGATACGGACCTGCTGGGGGTGGACGAGGACTACACAGCGCTGGAAAACGAGCTGGCGCAGACGGTAGCGAACATCGAAAGCACCCATCCCGGCTATGACGAGTACCGCTATTCCGTGGACGAGATCGGCCATAACCCCTATGAGCTGGCGTCCTATCTCTCGGCAAAGTACCATGTGTATTTCCGTGAACAGGTGCAGGACGAGCTGCGGGAGATTTTCGAGGCACAGTATGAACTGACCTTGACGGAGGAAGTCGAGATACGCTACCGCACCGAAACCAGCACCGACCCGGAGACCGGGGAAACCACCACCGAGGAAGTTCCCTATGAGTATTACATTCTCAATGTGACCCTCACAAACAAGACGCTGCCTGCCGTGATCCTGCCGAGGCTTAACGAACAGCAGCGGGAAATCTACACCGTTATGCGGCAGCTCAAAGGCAACAAACCCTATCTGTGGGAAGGGATTTACAACGGTGGCGAAGATACCGGCCCCAGCTATGAGATACCCGGCGAGGCGCTGGATGACCCGGCTTTTGCGGCGCTCATGGAAGAAGCCACAAAGTACATCGGCTGGCCCTATGTGTGGGGCGGCTCCAGCCCGTCCACCTCCTTTGACTGTTCGGGCTTTGTCTGCTGGGTGTACACGGCCAGCGGCGTCCACAACCTGCCCCGTACCACGGCGCAGGGCATTTACAACCAGTGCGCTATCATTTCTCCCTCCGAGGCAAAGCCCGGCGACATTATCTTTTTCACGGGAACCTATGACAGCCCCGGCCCTGTATCCCATGTGGGGATTTATGTGGGCGACGGGATGATGCTCCATTGTGGTTCGCCCATCCAATACGCAAACATCAATTCAAGCTACTGGCAGACACATTTCTATGCCTTCGGGCGTTTGTGAGCCAGAGGAAAGGAGTCCTTGCATGAACAAAATCGACAAGCTCGATAAGGAACTGGAAAAAGCCCGGGAGAAGGCCGCCGAATGGCAGGCCAAAATCCGGGAGCTGGAAAAGCAGAAACAGGAGGAAGAAAACAGCCAGATCGTGCAGGCGGTGCGCTCCCTCAAACTGACGCCCGCCCAGCTTATGGCTTTTCTGAATGACCCCAAAAACAGCCTTACCGCTTCGGGCCATACTGACCCGAAGCCGGAGGCACCCGAAAAGGAGGACACGGCCCATGAAGAAAACTAAATTTCGCAGGCTGGCGGCGATGGCTGCCAGCCTTTTGTGTTGCCTGATCTTTACGGTCCCGGCCTACGCCCAGAGCAGCGAGCCGCAGCCGGAGACAGCTCCCGCCCCGGCAGAAACCGAAGCAGAGCCGGAAACCCAGAACCCCTTTACCCCGGACGGGACGGGAACCGTGGTGGACAACGCCACCGACGAGGATGGAAAGGAGTTCTACACCATCACCACAGCAGACGAGAGCGTGTTTTATCTGGTGATCGACAAACAGAAAACCAGCGAGAACGTCTATTTCCTCAATACCGTTACCACAGACGACCTTCTGCCTCTTGCTGAACAGGGTAAGGAACCGCCCAAAGAAGTGACCCCTGAGCCAGAGCCAAAGCCCACCGAACCGGTGGAGGAAGTACCGGAACCCAAGCCGGAGAAAAAGGACAGCCCCCTTCTCTCTCTGCTCCTGATCGGTGCGGTGGTGCTGGCCGGCGGTGGAATTGGTTACTATTTCAAGATTTACAAGCCGAAGCATGAAGCCCCGGATTTGGAAGATGATTACTGCGAATATGAGGACGGGGAGCTGGAGGAGATCGCAGAGGAACCCGAGGACGAAGATACCCCGCCATGGGAGGAAGATACGGAGGAATGAGAATGAATTTTACAAGCAGCCCTTTTGAACGAATGATGAAGGAAGTACCGCACCCCGGCTGGGACAATGACGACCCTTGTAAGGGATGCCGTTATTACAAGGAGTGCAAAGGAAAGAAAAAACAGTGCCGGAAGAAGTTCCGGGCGCTGATCGTGGAGCCCCGCCCTTCGGGCCATCGTGGCCCGAAGTCATAAATGGACGCCCGGGAGCTGACCCGTGACGAGAAGAAGAAAATCCGCACTCTGGTCACGGGGATGTGCGCCAACTATGACCGGGAAAGCGGCCTGTGCCTTCCTCTTGACTGTGCCTGCTATATGCTGCACAAGTGCTGGACAGGGGCGTACTGCCGTTACTTCCGTGAGGCTGTCCTGCCCCTTAACCCGGAGCTTCAAGCGGCGCTGACAACGGAAGGCATCTCCCCGGAGTTGCGGGCCTGTGCGGTCTGCGGAAAGGCATTTTTGCCCGAGGGGCGTCAAGCCTACTGCTCCGACGCCTGCAAGGCCGAAGGGAACCGACGGAAAAGCCGGGAACGCATGAGGAAAATGCGGGAGAAAAGGCCGGGCGGCTGTTACGATTTGCCGCCTCCAAAGGCTTGACATTCCGGGCTTTTTTGAGGGTGTTTCCGGGGTGGGAATATCTTATTACATTCCTCCCCGGTCTGCCCTCTTATTTCGTAACATCCAGCACTTCGGGTCATGTTGGCCCGAGGCACAGAAAGGAGGAATCTCTTGGAGACAGTACAAGGATATGTGATTTTGAAAGCTGCCACCTTTGAAACCGGACACGGCTTTGCGCTGGGGCATAATCCGGGAGCGCCGAGCCCCTTTGTGACCTGGCAGTTTACCGAGGGGGAAAACGGCCATCGGGATTACTACTGGGGCCGCTATGGAACCAGTCAGGCGTGGGCGCAGAGGGACTTTGACCGCCGGGTGGACGACTATCAGCAGTTTTACCATGCGGCGGTCAAGCATACCGAGCTGGGACCGGAGGGCGTTTACCGCTATTATTCCACCCAGCGGCCCGTGGACATAGGAACTTACCCGAAGCCGCCGGATAACCAGCCTCTTTTCATCGTCAACTACGATGATGACAGGCGGCGTCCTGTGGCAGACGGCAGGCTGATGGCATGGGGCGAACTGACCTACGCAAAGCCGCTGACCGAAAAGCAGATGGAGGATTATGAGCTGAAACCAGCACCGGGCAATCCTGACCGGGTGCGCCCATCCATTACTGCCCGGCTCAAAGATGAAACCAGAGGGCAGGAACCCCCGAAGGAGCCCGGCCAGAAGCGGAGCCATAAAAATCATGAGGAACGATAAAGGAGGATCGCCATGCACGAAAAAGACAACTATCTGAAAACCGCCGAGCTCTCCACAGAGCAGAACTGCAACATGATCGACGGCGTACCCAACAACACGCCCATCCCGCCCACGCCCCCGGAGCTGGACGCAAAACCGCTTGATAAGGTAAAGGAACCCAAAGAGCGCCGGAAAGGCCGGGAGCTGGAACGCTGATGGAGAACCGCAAGCGGAATGTCCATCTGCACGTCATGGTAACGCCGGACGAGCTGGCAGCCATCCATGAACGGATGGCCGAGGCGGGCATTTCCAACGCCGGGGCTTATGTACGGAAAATGGCTCTGAATGGATATATCCTGCACATCGACCTTGCACCCGTAAAAGAGTTGATCTCTCTACAACGGCGCTGTTCCAACAATCTCAATCAGGTCGCCGTACACGCGCATACCTATGGCGTGTACCCGGAGGAAATCGACGGATTGAAGCGGGACTATGAAAAGCTGTGGGGCGAGGTGTCAAAGGTGCTGCGGGAGCTTTCCGAGCTGGTGGCAAAGTAAGACGAGGGCGGCAGGCTTCCGTTGCGGGGCTTGCCGCCCTGCTCTTTTTTACCACTTCGGGCCAGTATGACCCAAAAGTTTGGGACAGGATTTACTAATCTTTCGCAACATTTATGTCCCCGGGCAAGCATGATAAAATAGAGGTAGGAAGGATAGATAAAGGAGGTTTTGAAGATGAAGATACTGCTGAAAATATTGGTTGCTCCCTTTGCTTTAGCGTTGTCCCTTCTGGCGGCTCTGCTGGTGTTCCTATTTGATATTTGTGCCGTCCTGCTGACGATTGCCTCTGTGATCCTGACGGTGCTGGGTGTCGCTCTCTTTTTCACGCCGACGCCCATAGGCGGGATTGTATTTCTGTTTCTTGCCTTCCTTCTTTCGCCGTATGGACTGCAAGCGGCGGCGGGCTCCCTTCTTTGGGCGCTGGACGGAGGCAAATCCGCTCTGTACCGGTTTCTGGCAAGTTAAGCAGCCTCGGGCCATACTGGCCCGAAGTCGGGGCGGTCTGGACGGGCCGCCCTTTTTTCATAGAAGGGAGGGATGATTTCTGGCTACCACAACTTTGTTGCAGCGCCATGCAGGCGAAGGCGAAACGATTGCTGAGGCTATCCGGGATTGTCTGGACTATGGCAAGGACCCGGAGAAAACAGAAAGCGGAAAGTATATCTCCGCTTATGAATGTGATCCGGCCACCGTGGCGGACGAGTTCCTTTTGGCAAAGGCCAGCTATGCCGCTATGACGGGCCGGGAACAGAAGAAAGAAAATAATGTGCTGTGCTATCAGATACGACAATCCTTCTATCCGGGCGAGATCACCCCGAAGGAGGCGAACCGTATCGGCTATGAGCTGGCTATGCGCTGGACAAAGGGGCGGCACGCTTTTATCGTTACCACACATACCGATAAGCAGCACATCCATTGTCACATTTATTACAACTCCACCACCCTTGACTGCACCCGGAAATTCCGAAATTTTTGGGGCTCCAGCTTCGCCCTTCGGCGGCTCTCTGACAGGCTGTGCCTTGAAAACGGGTTGTCCATCGTGGAGAACCCGAAGCCCCGGAGCAAGGGTAAGTATCGGAATTATGGGGAATGGCAGAAAGAACGAAAAGGGCCGCTTTCCTATCAGGACAGGCTGCGCCTCGCCATTGATACTGCGCTGGCGGAGCGCCCCGCTGATCTGGACGAATTTCTCAATCTGATGAAGCGGGCGGGATATGAGGTCAAGAAGGTTCGGGGCGGCGGTATCAGTTTCCGGCTGACCGGGCAGGGACAGGAACGCTTTACCCGTCTGCGTGCCTCCACGCTGGGGGACGGCTACGACTTGCAAGATGTTCTGGCCGCCATTGAGGGCAAAGAAAAACGCCCCGGGCACTCGGAGCGGAAAATCAGTCTGGCGGTGGATATTCAAGCGAAGCTGGCTGCCGGTAAGGGACCGGGATATGAACGCTGGGCGAAGGTATTTAACATTAAGCAGATGGCCGCCGCTCTTGCCTATATACAGGACAATAACCTGACCGATTATGAGCAGTTGGCGAAGAAAGCCACCGAGGCGGCAGACCGTTTCCATGTTATTTCCGAACAGGTCAAGCAGACGGAACAGGCCATGAAAACCAATGCCGGGCTAAAGGCCGCAACGGTTCAGTATGCCAAAACCCGCCCAGTCTTTGAGCAGTATAAGGCGACGAAGTACAGCCGGAAATTCCTTGCGGAGCATGAGGCCGACCTTGAACTGTACCGGGCTGCACAAGCGGAAATGCGCTCTCTGCTGGGCGGGGCGAAGCTCCCTAAAATGGATGTGCTGAAGGAGGAAGGCCGCAAGCTCACAGCAAAGAAAAAACAGCTCTATGGAGAATACCAGAAGGCACGACGGGATATGCAGGAGATCGTCACGATCAAGGCGAACATTGACACTCTGATGGGCTACACCGAGCCGGGAAGAAAGCAGGAAAAGGAGCGTTAAGGTTATGAAAATAAGGAGCAAAGCGACGCTGACACTTCGGGCCATGTTGGCCCGAAGATACGGGTTTGGGGCGAGCCCCAACAAGCCGCCTTTGTGCCACTTGTGGCCACAGAGGCATTGCTTGCCACTTAGCGGCAGCCCCTAAAATGGCGCAAAAAAACAGAGGCCCTTATTCTGGAACCTCCGTTTCTCTGGCTTTCTTAATGCCCTCGGCTGTGGCTTCTATCACGACTAGCTCTTTTTCGTTCATGGAGTTTAGAAGAACATCAATGTGCTTTCTGCAAGAGCTTGACCTTGCCCCTCCGTCCGCATGAATAAACTGGTCAACTGAAACGTCAAACATAGTAATGAGTTTAACAAAAAGATCGAAGCTGGGATACTGACCTTTGTTCTCAATATTCATAATGGTACGGGAGTCACGGTCTACTAATTCCGCAACATAGGCTTGTGTCCAGCCCTTTTCTTCTCTGGCTCGTTTGAGAGCCGCCCCGAGGCCGTGAAAGTCAAACCTTCTTTCATCTTGGTTCATTCTCATATCACCCTATATCATTGTACATTTCGGGTCTGATTATGAGAATGTAATGAAATTTTACATAAAGTAGTATTTCATTTCATCAATGTGCAGCCTCCAACTTGTACTATTCGAGGTAAAGAACTATAATGTATTCTGTGGAGGCGCGAAATGGACTATATGACATTGAAAGGGGCCGCCGAAAAGTGGGGCGTGACACCTCGTAGGGCAAATTATTATTGTGCTGGTGGACGTATCCCCGGTGCTGTGAAAATGGCTGGTGTTTGGCTGATCCCTAAAGCTGCGGAAAAGCCGATTGATGGCCGGACAAAACAAGGGAGGTTGCTGAAACATGAATAGTGTTTTGATTATAGACGATGACAAGAAACTTTGTGCCTTGATGAAAAAATGTGTGGAACAAGAAAATTTATCTGCGGTAGTAGCACATGGCGGCTTAGAGGGTCTGAGGCTACTGGAAAAAAACAAGGATACCTGTTCACTAATTATTCTGGATGTGATGATGCCAGATATGAACGGGTTTCAAGTATTGCAGAAAATCCGAGAGAAAAACAATGTGCCGGTGCTGATGCTGACCGCCAAAAGCGACGAAGAAGATAAGGTTTCTGGTCTGCGGCTGGGAGCGGACGATTATCTGACAAAGCCGTTTGGAATTAACGAACTAATGGCTCGTGTCAATTCTCTAATCCGGCGCTATACCACCTTAAACCCTGTGACCGGAAACGAAGCCGCCACCATGCTTCTGAAAGATATGGTAATTGATAAAATCAACCGAACCGTAACGGTTCAAAATCTCCCGGTAGACTTGACCGGCAAAGAGTTTGATTTGCTTCTATTTTTGGCGTCCAACAAGGGTCGGGTCTTTACTAAAAAACAACTTTATACGCAGGTGTGGACAGAAGAATATGATTTTGACGACAATAACCTCATGGCATTTATCAGTAAACTGCGAAAAAAAATCGAGCCAAATCCAGAACAACCTTTTTATATTCAGACTGTCCGCGGTGTAGGGTATCGCTTTAACAAGGAGGCATGAGCATGGAAATTAACCTTTATCTATTGTTGTCCTTATTGATTGCTTTGCTGGTAATCAGCTATCTTTTGGGAAAACTTCACCGCGTCCGTGGTCAGCTTTTTCTTATTAGGGATGCCCTAAACGATATAAAAGCCGGGAATTTGAACCGCCGTGTATTGGTGCGGGAAAGCGACCTGACAAAACAAATCTGTTATGATATTAACGAGATTGCCATGAGCAGCCAATCTCGGCTTATACAGCAAAAGCAATCCGAACAGGCTTATAAACGGCTTATGACAAGCCTTTCCCATGATGTAAAAACCCCTCTTGCTTCTCTGGTTGGATATTTGGAGGCTGTGGAAAGCAAGATGGTAACAGGAGCTGAGAAGGAAGAATACATTCGGGTGGCTATGGAAAAAGCCCACCACCTGAAAGATTTTGTGACCGCCCTGTTTGAATGGGTGAAGCTGGATGCCGGGGAACAGATTTTTCATTTTGAGGTCTGCGACCTGAATGAGCTTTCCCGTGACATCATGGCTGATTGGGTGCCGCTGCTGGAAAACCACGATCTTAGCTATGAAATTGAGATACCCGAAACAGAATACATGACACGGGTTGACTCTACCGCCTACACTCGTATTCTCAATAATTTACTGCAAAATATTCTGACGCACAGTGATGCAAGCAAAGTTTTCCTGACCGTGACTGAAACTGAGCAGCAGGCAAAAATCGTTGTTGCTGATAACGGCAACGGGATTGCCGCCTCTGATCTCCCGCATATCTTTGAACGGATGTATCAATGCGATCACTCCCGTTCTGCCAAAGGGAACGGGCTGGGCCTTTCGATTGCCAAAGAGTTAGTCAGTATTCATAAAGGAACGATTACAGCCGCTAGTGTTCCCGGAAACGGAACAACCTTTATCATCATACTTCCGAAAGCTCTGTGATCCCACGGAGCTTTTTTTGAAAAAATTTTATCTCGGCAAGGTTATGGCAAGGTTTGCGTTTTATAATTGGAACCATGAAAGGAGGAAACCGTATGACGATTATTACAACTGAAATCCAGAAATGGAAACGGAATAAAATTGTCTGGTGCATTTTGGCTCTAACACTTCTGCTTGGAGCGTTTGCGATTGAAAGGGCTTGCAGCATTTCAAGGAGCAGTCCCTTTATGGATAGTTTTGGCGACCTTTACACACTGGCCTTTAAGAATCTGTCCAGCCTGTTTCTGCCGATTGTGCTGGGAATGTTTGCAACGACACTGTTTTTCGATGAACACAAAAATGACACGATGAAAGAACTGCTTATCATCCCTATTACAAAAGCACAGCTATACTTTTCAAAAGTCGCTGTGGTTATTCTGATGTCCGTAGGACTGTGCCTGATTACTTTTCTTTTGTGTGTTGTCGGTGGGCTGATTGCCGGAGGCTTTCCCGATCTGAACGCCCAAACACTGATGGACGCTGGTCTTTTGTATCTGGCAGGTGGTATTCTGATTCCCATAGCCATGCTTCCGATTGTGTTTCTTTCAACGCTGTCAAAGGGATATATCCTGCCCATTGGCGCAACGCTGCTTTATCTGATTCCCGTAGTCATTGCCCCGGCTTATCTTACGGGAATACACCCGCTGGCAAGCGTGATGGGGATTTATCCCCATATTTCCGAAGCGGCCGCAGCTATGGTAGAAAGCCTGATGCAAGGCGTTTTATTCAATACTTCGCCGCTTGTTTGTGTCGGTTCGCTGCTCTTGATCGGTGCTACATTTGCCGCCGCATCCGTAGTGGCTCTAAAAAAGCAATCTTACTGAAAGGAAAGACCTATGAAACGATTGAGTTGTTTATTACTCGGTATTCTGCTTGTTTTTTCTCTTTGTGCCTGCCAGCAGGCCGCTCCATCTTCCGGCGAGGCTCCCGACCAACAGGCCATTACGGAAGAAGCAACCGAATACTTTAACCAAATGATGGATGGAGATTTTGAAACTTTCTTCAATGCGTTGCCGCAGGGCGTACAGGACAATATTTCTGCGGAGACGATACAGGAAACATGGGAAGAAGAAGTCGATAAGCTGGGCGGGCTGCCGGAGAACACTTCCCCGGATGTGTCCTGCTATGTGCCGGAACACTCTGACCAAATCCGTGTTGAATTTGTCATTCCTTGTGACAAAGGCAATTTCAAAGTATTCATCAACTATTTCCCGGATGGCAGCCTTTACAACTATGTTATCTGGAAGAACGAAACAAAATGAGAAAGCGAGGCATTTTTATGAGTGATCTTGTGATTGAAACCAAAAAGCTGACAAAGATTTACGGGGAACAAACTGCCGTTAATTCTGTGAATCTTCATGTAAAACCGGGCCGGATTTATGGACTTTTAGGACGCAACGGAGCCGGTAAAACCACAATTATGAAAATGATTTTGGGCCTTACACCAATCACTTCCGGCGAAGTAGATGTGTTCGGACAGAACATCAAAGGCCATGAGAAACGCATTTATCCCCGTATTGGAGCCATCATCGAAACTCCCGGTTTTTATCCGAATCTGACCGGCACAGAAAACCTTGAAATTTTTGCGAAGTTACGAGGGACACCTCAGCCCAATGCCGTCAAGAACGCGCTGGAAGTTGTGGGATTGCCCTACAAGGACAAAAAGCTGTTCAGTAAGTATTCCCTCGGCATGAAGCAGCGCCTCGGTATTGCCAACGCTATTCTGCATGACCCGGAGCTTTTGATTTTGGACGAGCCGACCAATGGACTTGACCCTATCGGTATAGCCGAAGTGAGGAACTTTATTAAGAATTTAAGTGTGGAGCGTGGCAAAACCATCCTAATTTCCAGCCATATACTTTCCGAAATTTCACTGTTGGCAGATGACATAGGCATTATCGACCACGGGGTTCTGCTGGAAGAAAGCAGCATGGAAGAATTAGAAAAGAAAAATCGGAAATACATCCAGCTTCAAGTGTCGGATATTCCAAAAGCCTCTTTAATTTTGGAAAGGCAATTCCATGTGACCGATTATGCGGTGCAGGACGAACACAACCTGCGGCTTTATGACACCGCACTGGATATAGCGGCAATCAACAAGGCCCTTGTGGTGCAGGATGTAGCTGTTATCAGCTCCCAAATCTGCAATGATACCCTTGAGGATTATTTCAAACAGATCACAGGGGGAGAGGGAATTGCTTAAACTGATACAAGTTGAATTTCTAAAACTGCGCCGAAGAAAGTTTATCTGGCTCATGCTGCTGGCGGCGCTCTTTATGCCACTGGCTGCCGTATTTTACTTTTCAAGTGTCAAAGGAACCGGTGTGGACCCCATTATGTTTTACAAATGGACAGCGTTCAGCTATACCCCGTGGATCATCCTACCGGTAGTGCTGGGGATGTTGTGTACCATGCTGATGTATAACGAAAACCAGTATGATATGCCCAAACAGCTTTGGATTGTACCGGTCAATAAAATGGCATACTTTTTCAGCAAGTTTGCTGTGGTGCTGGTGTATTCCATTTGCTTTATGCTAGTTACCGCAACGGCGTCCATTCTGACCGGCATACTATCCGGTTATATTCCCTTTGACAGTGAAAGTGTCCTTTATCTTTTGCGGAAGTGTATGGAAATTTCTCTGTTGACCGCCTTTGCGGTGTTACCAGTACTGGCGGTTGCCGCAGCGCAAAAGGGCTATATTCTCCCTGTTTGCCTGACGCTGATTTATACATTCCTCGGCTTTATCCTCTTGATGGTGAATATGTACCTACATCCGCTGTCCAGTATGACCGCTATTGTTATGTATGATATTCCTGGTGTTGTATTCGATCAGCCATTAAATATTCCAGCCGCATTTCTGTGTATTGGTGTATGGGCTGCTGCTTCGGCTGTATTGGCGAATGTGGCATTGGTTCGGAGAAAGTGAGGTGCAAAAAATGATGAAAGATTTGCTTTGGGCGGAGAGTCAGAAACTCCACCGTTCCAAAATACTCTGGATTGCTGGGTTTGCAACAGTCATGGTAGGGTTGATCGTCTTTGCACAGGGACAGTTTACATTCTATGACCGCCGATATATTGACGGGGCTGGATGGTTTATGACAGCGGCCCAATCCCTTGCTACCTTTTATGTTCTGCCTGCTGTAATTGCCCTATTGGGAAGTTATATGATTTGCCGGGAGGAACAGGAGGATACCTTAAAATCTCTGCGGCTCATTCCCGTAGATGAAGTGAAACTGACACTTGCCAAAATGATACTTGCCTTTGCGTTCAGCGTTCTGATTTACCTTTTACTTTTTGCAATTACCTTTCTTGTCGAGGCAGTTTTGCATTTAGAAGCACTTTCCGTTGGCCTTGTGTTAGAAAATCTGAAAATATATTTTCTGGATGGGGTAGGCGTATTCTTTGCAATTTCGCCTATTATCGCTCTGGTAGCGCGGATGAAAAAGGGGTATTGGCTGGCTCTGGTATTTGCAGAAATTTATTCGTTTGCTGGATTATTTGCGAGTATGTCCCAGCAGTTAAAGACGGTATATCCCATGACAGCCGTTTTCAATATCTCTGGTTATTATAATGCAAATATGTTTCAGGTTTTAATCGGCGTTGTAATTCTGATGGTTTGTGTGATTTTGTCATTGTTAATTTTGAAAGGATTGAACCGCAAGACTAAATAAATGCAATATATCTAATGATCTGCCGGACGACGGCAAAAGAAAAAAAGCCGTCGTAAAGCAGACACATTTTCACGCGCCTATGAAACGGCGGCTTTGAGAAATCAGAGCCGCCGTTTCTTTTCGCTCCCCCCTAAACCAACGACGACCTAACACCGTGTAAATCCACGGCGGCATATAGGAGGATTGCCGCCGTGTCTATTTTTGCCTTTTTTCACAGTCCCCATGACCTGCACCAGCTAAAAAAAGCGTAGCTCCCCCTCCAGGGTATTCCGGCTATGTATGCGAAATTTGTTGGAACCTTAACTATTATGTCATTTCATGCGTCTGTGTGGCTTCATGCCGCCCGGGCGCTTTTGCGTTCTTATGGGTTAGCTTCGGGTCATATTGGCCCGAAGTCATTCCCCGGTGCCGCTCCCCGCCGCCTTCGTTTCGGTCACTCGTCAACCAACAACCGAAACGGAGGTCAATATGGCTATTATCAATTTGCGGGACTATTACCCATTCTATACATCGGATTGCTTCATGGAAGTATCGGAAGAAGTTGCAGAAATGTTCAAAGAGTTTGATCGTAAAGAGGCTGCTTATCGGCTGCGTACATACCGCCACAAAGCCTACTATTCCCTTGATCGGGATGACGGGCTGGAGCATGAAGCTGTCTTTGTTGCCTTATCTCCCCATGAACTGTATGAGCGGAAAGTGACCATGCAGGAGCTTCACGCAGCGATTTCCAGTCTGCCGGACAAACAGGCAAAACGGATTTATGCTCATTTCATTCTCGGCATGACCAAACAGGACATTGCCCGGGCAGAGGGCGTCCATGAAAAAGTGGTTCGTGTCGCAATCGAGCGAGGTCTGCGGCGCTTAGAAAAAATTTTGAAAAATTCTTTGTAAGGCGTACCGATTTAGGCCGGAAAATGAAATGGCTTATGAGAGGCAAAACACTTCGGGTCACAATGGCCCGAGGTTCAGACAAGCCTCATGCAGATTGAAAATCGAATAAAAAGACACCCGGATACGAAGGGGAACGCGCTGTGTGACAGACCCGCCATGACCTCGGATTTCAGAGAATACAGTCTTTGTAAAACTGAGCGAGCGAACAGGTCCATGCCATAGGTGGGGCAAGGCTGGCTCCACCGGAACAGGCGCAGAACCCGGATACTTGCGTTTAGTCACAGTCCGAGCGTTGAAGCGGTCTTGCAAGCCGTGAGCCGTCGCAGGCAATGAGAACGCCTTGCCATCAGAATGGGGAGAGTTGAAATACTATGGGGCATGAAGCCTATGCCCGTCCGGTGTGTCTGAAATGAAGTGAAAACCTATGGGGAGCCCCCGACAATGCTGTCTGATGATAGGTCAACCGATCCGGCGTGGCTCCCCATCTTTTCAAAAAAGGAGCACTTTATGGGAAATGCGTTTGGAATGATCCCCAGCTTGGAACCGGACGAATGGAGCAATGACGCCTGCCGCGGTTATGTCATTATGGCAATGGAGGACTGCGGATTTTCAAAGAAGGATATACGGCGTGTTGTGGGGCAGCTTTATGAAGTATTTGACCTCAACAGCGTGGAGGACGCCAAAGAAAAGTACCATTCCAGTCCTTACTGACCTCGGGCCACATCGACCCGAAGTGGAGAAAGCTCAAAGGGCGGCACCTGCTGGGTGCCGTCTTTTGACATTTCCCCACAGGACAAGCGGGAAAGGCAGGCATATACACGCACTTTCGCAAAGGAGGTTTTCAATGACGCAAGCTGTCACTTATGAACGAGAAACAAAGTCTGTCGCATTTCAAGGGAAGATCATTGTGCTGGAAAGCCTCACGCCGGTACTTCCCCCGAAGGAGAAAGCACAGCGCAAAAAAGAAATTGAGCGTTGTCTTTACGAGGTGTTCAGCAAATATGGGGACAGATTTCCCTAATCATTCGCAACATTGTTGTCCGGGGCTGCTGATGGTATAATATAGTTGTAAGGTTGGTAGCTCCATTCCAACAAGGAAAGGAGCCCAATATGGAATTTATCAGAGAAGATTGTATTTACGCAAGACAGTCAGTAGACCGCAAGGACAGTATCAGCATTGAAAGTCAGATCGACTTTTGCAAGTATGAATTGAAAGGTGGGAGCTGCCGGGTATTCAAGGACAAAGGCTATTCCGGTAAAAATACGGACAGGCCGGAGTTTCAAAAGCTGTTGGGCGAGATCCGCAAGGGAAAGGTCAGGCGGGTCATCGTGTATAAACTGGACCGTATAAGCCGCTCTATTCTGGACTTTGCAACGATGATGGAGCTGTTTCAAGAGTATGATGTGGAGTTTGTATCATCCACAGAAAAGTTTGATACTTCGACCCCGATGGGCCGGGCCATGCTGAATATCTGCATTGTATTCGCCCAGCTTGAACGTGAGATAATTCAGAAGCGTGTCACAGACGCCTACTATTCACGGTGCCTGAAAGGCTTTCACATGAGCGGACAGGCACCATACGGTTATCAGTTAGAGCCTACTGTGGTAGAGGGTATCCGCACAAAGAAAATGGTTGCCGACCCCGTAGCCGCCGACCATGTTCGGCTGATGTTTGAAATGTACGCTGAACCGGAAACCTCCTTCGGAGATATTACCCGATACTTCGAGGAACATGACATAAAAATTTATGGCAAATCCATGTTCCGTACATTTCTTTCCCAGCTTTTAAGAAACCCCGTTTACGCACAGGCCGATTTGGAGCTGTACGAATTTTTCAAGAGTCAGGGTGCAGCGATTGTCAATGACGCTTCTGACTTTGCCGGAACAAACGGCTGCTATCTCTATCAGGGGCGGGATGTGAAGGAGGACAAGGACAGGTGCTTAAAAGACCAGATACTTGTTATCGCTCCCCATGAAGCACTCATTTCCTCTGACACATGGCTGAAATGCCGGAAAAAACTTATGGCAAATACCACCTTCCAGCAGGGACGGAAACCGAAGAACACTTGGCTGGCTGGAAAAATCAAATGCGGGCATTGTGGGTATGCTCTGAAAGCCACCCATGTACCAAACAGCACCGGATATTTCCGCTGTACCAAACGGACGGAAAACAAAGGCTGTCCGGGCTGTGGGAAAATCCGCAAAGAAGAATTTGAGCAATTCATTTTCTCGGCCATGCAGGAAAAGTTCAAAGACTTTCAGATACTCTACGGCAGGGAGGAAAAAGTCAATCCGAAACTGACAGCCTATCAAGTGGAGCTGGCACAGGTGGAGGCAGAAATTGAAAAGCTGCTGGATACGCTGACCGGAGCCAATGCGACCTTGCTTGCCTACGCTAACAAAAAAATTGAAGAACTGGACACCCGACGCCAGACCATTTCAAAGGCAATCGCTGAATTGAGCGTTGAAACCATATCTCCCCAGCAGATAAAGAAGTTGTCCTATTATCTCGACAACTGGGACAGCATAGATTTTTACGACAAAAGAAAAGCCGCCGATGGTTTGATCTCTACAATCAAGGCCACCAGCGACCGTGTTCAGATAGAGTGGAAAATCTGATATTTTCGCTCTATCGCCCCTCATTTCTATTTTATCTCGTTTGTACCCCTTGTACACCGATGTTTTTGATTATTTGTGCAAAATAGAGCAAAAAGAAAATAAATGTTTTGAGCCACAGCCATATGTCAGAACAATGACAGAGTGTTTAAAATACAAAACCGGCAGTAAGGGAAAAGATAAAGATTATATTACACGAGAAGGTGTGTTTAGGTACATGTGGATGAATACTGAACTTTCAGATAATCATAAGGAATATATTTATGAAAAGTATCCAAATATTTGGGAACTTCAATGCTGCATAAGAGAGTTTAGAAATATTTTTAAAAATCATAATGTGCCAATGCTCTATTTATTTGTTGAAAAATATAGTAAAAGTCTTCTTAAGCCATTAAGAAGTTTTGCTGAGGGATTAAAAAGAGATATAGATGCAGTTGAAAATGCTGTAGCATATGATTACAGTAATGGATTTGTGGAAGGAACTAATAGCAGATTAAAAATGATAAAACGTACAATGTATGGAAGATGTGGCAGGCAGTTGCTTGAAGCAAAGTTGAGGTACATGGGATATAACAATAATAACGGATAATTGCGGAAGAACCGACTTTGAGAGCCACCATTCCGGAGAATGAAGAGCCATATATTCCGGTAATTCAGAGCCACCTTATTGGGCTCTATTACATATATTTCCTTTATACTGTAAATACACACCCTTGGTGTGAATACAGATAAAGGAGGTCGTAAGTTATGACCAAGTATCGTGAAATCCTACGCTTGAAAAGCTTAGGATTTAGTGAGAGGAACATCGCACAGAGTTGCGGTGTATCCAGAAACACAGTCGCTAAGGTTTTGAAAAAGGCAGCGGAAATCAAGCTTTCATGGCCGCTGGATTTCGACATGACCGACAGCGCACTAGAGCGTGTCTGAAAAATAAAAATTGCACAAAACGCATGTTTTATTTCCCTTTTTCATGATAAAATAAAGAAAAAGGGGTGTTCACTATGTTGAGACGATATGAGTTGACTGATGAAGAATGGCTTCGCATTGAACCTTTATTAGCTCCTGAAAATACTGGAAAACAAGGACGTCCAAGAAAAGACAATCGTATCATTATGAATGGAATTGTATGGCTTGCACGTAGTGGGGCACCTTGGCGCGATCTTCCTGAACGTTATGGTTCATGGAAAACTGTCTATAGCCGATTCCGAAAATGGATCGATGATGGTATCCTTGATAATATTTTCCGTATTTTAAGTCTTGAAGCAGAATTGGAAGAATTATCCATTGATGCTTCTATTATCCAGGCTCACCAGCATAGTGCCGGTGCAAAAAAAGGGGGCCTTCAAATGAAATCGGGCATAGCCGTGGAGGAGCCAGCACCAAAATCCATGCGGCAGTAGATGCCTATGGATATCCAGTTTATTTAATGATCAGTGAGGGACAGCGTAATGATATCAATTATGCAATCCCTTTGCTCGATCAAATTGAAATAAACGGAAGCAATGTGTTAGCTGACCGAGGATATGACAGTAATAAATTACTTGATTATGTGTACGCCCGCAGTGGAGAGCCAACCATTCCATCCCGAAAGGGAGCTAAATTTGAACGTCATTGTGATTGGTGGTTATACAAAGAACGCCATTTAGTAGAAAAGTATTTTCTGAAATTAAAAGCATTCCGACGAATCGCTACACGTTATGACAAATTAGCTGCAACCTACTTGGGATTTATTTGTATCGCCTCAATATTAATTTGGTTAAAATAAACAATTTAAAATGTTTTTCAGACACGCTCTAGAATCATTCACTTAAATCAAAGAAATGAATAATACATATGAAAAGCCATTATTTAACAGCTTCTCACATATGTTATTCATAGCCTTCGTGTCCTTTAATGGATTTTTTATTTATCTTCCTCAATTTCTGTTTTCTACATTCCGTCTGTTTTTTATTTATTATAACAATCTTCATCTTGAACCGCAATGGTTTTTCTATATTTCCGCTTTCATTTCCACTTTCCTCCCATATTTCCTGCTATATTCCGCCGTTATCAATGCTCCGCTGCCTTTCCCGGTCTGGATTATGATTAGTTTATCGGACCAGCTGCTAATCAGGCGGTTTCTTCTGGGGAACGTGTATCTGGATGGTGGAGTTCCGGGTGGGTATTCTGACAGGAGCAGACCTTTTTCCTCTATACATTTCATCAGTTTGTGGTGTTCACTTGGATAACAGATATCCAGACCATTTCCTAATATTGCTATTGTGTAGCCACCGGCATTGAGACATGCAGTATGTGCATAGCTGTCGATTCCTTTGGCCATTCCGCTGACAACTGCAATCCGGGTCTTGGCATATTCTGACGCCAGAAATACCGTTTCCTGTTTTGCTTCCTGGCTGCATCTTCTTGCTCCTACTATTCCAACTGTCTGATCCATTTTCTTGATGTTTCCTTTATAGTATAGCATTGGTGGTGCATCAGCAGATTCTCTGGCACGCAAGGGATAACGCTCATCATTCCAGCATAAGATAGAGATATTTTTGTTTTGACAATCATCCATGATCCTTTTCGCTCTTTCCAATGAATGATTCCTGATGATACTTTCTCTTTGTCTTGCAGACAGTCCTGACATTTCACTTAGGGTTTCATAGTCAGCCTGATAAATCTTTTCCGCATCTCCCAGTTCTTTTATCAGGTATCTGGCTGTAACAGGCCCGATAAAGGGTATCTGCGTAAGCCATATCCAGTATATCATTATTTAACCACCACCATTTTACTATTGCTTTTGTCCAGTTCCCGGCACGTCAGAACTTTTTCTATATCTTTCTGGCGGATTTTATCTTCTCCATCCAGATCCGCACTGGTCCTGGCAAGTCTTAAGAGTTTGTGGATTACACGGGCACTATATCCATACTTTTCACTGGTCTCTCTCAGCAGCTTCAATGAATCTGCATCAAGCACACAATATCTCTGTATGAGTTCCGTTGTCATCTGTGCATTACAGTTGATACCTTTTTCCTGCGCATATCTCTCCTGCTGTATCTTTCGGGCTTTTTCTACCTTTGTACGCAATTCTTCCGAAGAAGCCCCTGATTTCTGATCTGCTATTGCAAAGAAATCCACAGGATGGACTTCTTTCTGTATATCTATCCGGTCCATGATAGGACCGGAGATCTTTCCTCTGTATTTAATAATCTCATAATCCGTACACTTACATTTTGCACCTGGATAATAACCACACGGACAGGGATTCATAGCTGTAATAAACATAAAACTGGAAGGAAACGTATGAGTACCGTTCACTCTTGAAATAGATACTTTTTTATCTTCTATCGGCTGGCGTAATGCGTCAAGGGTCCGCCTTGAAAATTCAGCAAGTTCATCCAGGAACAGTACCCCATTATGTGCCAGTGATACTTCCCCCGGCATTGCATAAGCACCGCCACCGATCAGAGCATTCAATGATGCATTATGATGCGGGGCACGGAACGGTCTGTATTTCATCAGGGCATGTCCATTGGGAAGCAGGCCGGAAATGCTGTATATTTTTGTTACTTCCAGACATTCTTCCTCTGTCATTTCCGGAAGTATCGTTGGAATCCTCTGCGCGATCATGGTCTTTCCGCATCCGGGCTCCCCGACCATCAGCATATTGTGTCCTCCTGCCGCAGCCAGAACAACCGCTTCTATCAGCTCATCCTGTCCTTTAACATCTTTAAAATCCAGAACTGTCCCTGATTCTTCCAAACTTTTTCCTTTTCATCCACATGGATTTCTACTCCGGATGTTTTTCCTTCAAGACAGCGGATCACGCCTGTCAGATCATGAAATCCCAGAATTTCTACTCCATGCACCAGTCCTGCCTCTTTAAGATTAGCCTCCGGCACGATAATCTTCTTTATTCCTTTCTTCTGGCCGGCAATGATCATCGGCAGAATCCCTCTGCAGGCTCTTAACCTTCCATCTAATGACAGTTCTCCGATAAAGCCATATTCTTTCAGGTTCTTCACCCCTACATCTCCGTTCTGGCAAAGCACTCCAACCGCCATTGCAAGATCAAAATGAGAACCGCTTTTCTTTTTATCACTGGGTGCAAGACTGATGATCACACGCTTTTTAGGAAAAACATAACCGCTCTCATCAATCGCCGCCTGGATCCTCTCTGCAGCTTCTTTTACAGCCTGATCCCCAAGCCCGATGATCGATATCACCGGCTGTTCCTCCAGCATCTTTACTTCTATATCCACAGGATACCCATCAATCCCCTGAATTGCAAAACTTCTTACCACGGTAGCCATAATTCATCTTCCCCTATCATCTTTCTGATATGCTGTTCCTGAACTATATATTTGTGTCCTATATCTTCCACAAACTCCCTGTATTGATAAATACTGTTTTTCGGAAAGTACGCAAGTGTCTTCTTTTTCTCTGTGATCCCATCATCCGCAATCCCTATCATCGTCCGATAACTGCTCCATAAATAATCTTCCGGATAATCTGCCATCTGTGCTTTTACCGGGTTCAGATGTATGTAACGGCTTGTCTGGAGAAAATAAGCATCTTCTTTTACAAGGCAGGATTTATACCGGCTCTCAAAAACATGCCCTCTGTAACCATACTTATGGTTATAGTAAATGGCATAACACTCTGACATATATTTCATAAACTTCCCGATTTCTATATCGCCTGTTTCAAGCAACAGATGGACATGGTTTGTCATCAGACAATACGCATGCAGCCAGCAGTTATATTTACTCAATGATGTCTTTATTATCTGCAACAGTACCTGATGGTCCATCTCATCTTCAAATATTGGTTTTCTTCTCACTCCTCTGTGCATGATATGGTAAATTGCTCCCGGATACCAGTCCCTTAATTTTCTTGCGATCTTTCTCCCTCCATTTCGCTTTGCTATTTTTAATAATAATATCATATATGATTATCCCAAATAAAAATCTGTCAGTCATCACAGATTTTTATTTCAATATGTTTTCCAAGGGCATTCGCATATTTCTCCAGTACAACCAGCGTTGGTACCCTGCCACCGCTCTCAAACCGGGCCATATTCGACGGTTTTATCCCTGTAATATCCGCTATTTCCTGCTGCGTCATTTTCTGTCGGTGTCTCTCCTCCACTAACTGCCGGATTGTTTCCGAAGATCTGCTCAACACCTTTTCCTGGATCTTCTCTGTATATACTTCCAGTCTCTTTTCCCTGGCTTCCTTTTCTGTCAGGTATTCTTTCATGTTCTCCTGCATTTGCCTATCTCCCTATTCCATCTCTGATATCTCATTTACGAGATTTTATCACTTATGATAAGCTTTTACAAGATATTTTATGTTTCTTTTATAGAACTTTTGGTTCTGCTTAATTTTCTTTATATGTATTTCATAGGGTCTGACCCCAATGTTCTTTCTCCGTGTAATGCTCGTAGATCAGATCCAGAAGATTCTCCACCGGCGAATAATATTCCGGCTTCGTTTTCTTCATGTACTCCTCCAGCATTTCCTTCAATTTTTCTATAATGCTACCATCCTTCCCAACTGAGATTCACATCCTCAGTTACGGCACATATTACCGCACACTTCTGTACATAGCAACCTATTTTTTGCGTTTTTGGGGATGCCCCATCTTCTCCTTTACCTTGTCCGGCACATCAATCAGACCGAACCGATAGAACATCCCGTAGATGTAGGTCACGCCCCGGATATCACCCAGAGCTTTCGGGCGGTCTACCACCGCTCCCACCTTTTTCATATTCCGTAGTGCCAGAAGCACCGAACTCCATGCCAGGCTTTTACTATTCTCCCGCCTGTCAATCCACAGTTCTTTCGTGTACTCGCCGTTCCTGCCTTTTTTAATTTCGTAAGAGAATGGCAACCCGGAGTAAGTTTTGAATTTCACACCAGCATAAGCCAAAACCATTCCCCAAAAGTTTTCTTCTGTCGGATCAGCCCTCCACCGCTTCATCGCTCTGTATCTCCGCTGCCGCTCTGCTCCAACACTGATCTTTTCTTTTTCTGCTGTACTTGGGAAATACACGCCTTTCTGATATGGTAGGTACGAGGTAACGGAGGCTTTGGAGAGTTGAAGAGTATTTGCGGTTGAGAGGATGGCGGTTTTGTAGTCTTGTGTTGCTCGGTATTCTTCAAAAGTGTCCTGAACCTTCTCCGCCACATCTGATTCATACACACCAGCCGTGATGAGCAGCTTTCTTACCTTGATTGGATTTAATCCCAGCTCATCAGCGATGGCCTGCAAGGACATCTCAGAATTATAAAGCGCCACAGCAGCATCCATCTGCTCTTTTAGGTTCTTCCCGGCATCATACTCCGGTTTCAACCTCTTCCGGCCGCCGCCTGGTTTTCTTGTTTTCTTCATTTTATTCATGCAGTTCCAGCGGCAGTCCATCCGGGTCATGGAAGAAAGTCATCTTCTTGCCGGTATAATCATCCACACGGATCGGCTCACATTCAATGCCAACTTCCGCCAGTTCTCTGACCGTCTGCTCCACACTGTCTACGCAGAATGCAAGGTGACGCAACCCACATGCTTCCGGGCGGTTCACACGCTTCGGAGGGTTTTCCTCAGCGAAAATCTCCAGCTCTGTGTATTCATTGACACGAAGATCCAGCTTACAGTCCTTACGCTCCGGGCGATAATTTTCTCTGATAACAGAGAAGCCCAACTTGTTCACATAGAAATCCTTTGCGGCTTCGTAGTCAGATACGATGATTGCAATGTGGTGTACTTTAGATAAGTTCATTTTTCTCACACTCCATTTCTTTAAATTTTGTTCTTCTTTTATTTACGTTATAAACTATATAGTGTCCTTCAAAAATTACCGTGTGAACTCCTGGAGTTCAGTTTGTCCACACGGCAAATATTATTTTAGTTTTTCAAGGATCTCGTCCGCGCTCATACCACTGGCTAATAATCTCTTAACCACACTCTCGGCTTCAGCCTTCTTTGCTTCTTCAGCGGCCTTAGCATCTGCCTTTACCTTCTTCGCTTCCAGAGATGCCACTTCTTTTTCGGCCTTCTTCAGAGCAGTCTTCTTCTCTTTCAGATCAGCCTTCAAAGTGTCAATGTTTGCGGTGATGGATGAAATCTCAGCAGTCAGGGAAGTGATAGATTCCTGCTTCTCCGCGATCTGAGATGCGTAGTCGGTACGGGTAGTTTTGGGACGGTTTTTGCTGCCTTTTGTTCTGGGCATAGGTGATAACCTCTTTCCTTTTATAGTGGTTTAAGTATAATACTGTGTTTGGGTGAGGGCAATATCATGAATTCGCAGTATAAAAATCCAAATATTTATGCTGTGTCTCACAGTATTTGATATAGCTTGTCATCAAAGAAAGGCATTGCACTCTGTCTACTTTTAATCCAGACGGGTGTGCCAGTTCATTGCGAGTTAATCTTAAATATGTAGCATATATTGCCTTTGCCGCATTATCAAGCGAAGGCGACAAACCCTTCAATGTCGGATATTTAATCTGATTTGTAGTCGCATCTTTCAACTTAAGAACTTCTAGCAATATGTTTTCATATTCCGCATACCGCTGCGAAACCACATTCTTCCCCTGTAAAGCATTTACATAAGTTGCTTGTAATGTCGGTTCTTTATTAGCAAGAAAGCTTTCCATTTTTTCTATAAGTTGCGTTGCCAAATACTCACCAGCCAATCCAATCATAATAAGTGCTGATTCAAACGCATCTGCATTATAGCATTTTAAACTTTGTTCAATATAGAATTTTTCCCATTCATCAATAGATGAAATCGAAGAAATCTTCTGCATATAGGCATCTGGGTCATATGGAAAAATATCGCGTTCTTCTATACATTTCAATCCATATTTCGTAACATGAAAATATGGAAGGCTATCTCCGTAACCACCAATTGCACCAGGAGATAAAATATTATGATATGTCATCAAATGAACTTCTTCATTAAACAAATCCAGATTATCATTATCTAAATTTGTATTGCTCAGATAATATGGATATTCACCCGGAACTCCCCATGCCATTGTCGGGATTTCTACCACTTTTTCTATCACGCCATGTTCAATGCCGATATACTCGACTAATGCTCGCAGAGCTGAAACAGTTCCCCTATAGCCGTACATTTCAAATGTCTTTTTCCAAGGAGTCTTTTCTGGATTTTTTTCTGCAAGAGCTTCAAAAATCAAATTTCTCATTTCAAGACTTGTCATTACGAAATCCCTCCAATCTAACAGATTTCTTTTCTCACATCTTCGCCGATCATAATAGATCGTTGCCTGCTGCTCACCACGGAGAGGTGTGTGATTATTACGAGCAGCGTAGGGAGCTACCGCTCCCATTATATCACAAGTCTGTAAATAAATCAGCCTTATACACGCCATCCGCCAACATTTTTTTGAAGCTGTCTTTCACTGCTGCGACATCCTCATGGTAGGTCATGCCGTACCATGTATCGTTGTTTTTCAGAGTTTTCTACTTTTGTCTTCAAACAGAATTATATAATTTATCAATTTTATTAATCACCGCTTGGCTAATTCTATTCCTTATAAACATTTCCTCTAGCATGTGCTTATATATTAGATTAAGCACGATTCCTAATGCATAAACAATTATTACCGTCAAAATTGCATAAATCGGCATAAGCATATCATTTCTCCAAATAGATACTTTTAGAATTGAATTCCACAGTACTGTATAGAAAGCCGGTATTTGGTGGAATACATAGACGCTGAATGCACTAGAAGCAATGAAATTTATTGTTTTATTGAATCCCATATTAATTCTTGCAAAAAATATAAACAGAAAGCCTGAAATAAAGAAATCAATCAATGATTTAGGATCTGACAACCATTGTGCTAAAATGTTGTATATTTGCAAATTAGTTCTATACGCAAATATTTTCATACAAACAACTACACTGTACCCGAATAATCCACCAAATAAAAATACGATTGATTTAATAGGCCTCAACTGCTCTAATGCAAACTGTTTCAAATATATAACAAACAAATATACGAAGATAAACCACATAAACCAGCTTAAATAATTCTCCTGTAACCCTTTTAATGTTGACATCACGCTTGTCAACATTAGTAATATAAGGACAAGACTTCTAAGTTGTTTGATATTCCATCTTTTTACGCAGTTCAAAAATGGACTTATTAGCATTAACGAAATATGTACACTCACATACCACACGGATAAACGAAGGAACGGGAAAAGCATATTTATAATTGCGCCTTTAGAGATTTTCCCCCCCCCCACACAAACACGAAAGAAATGTCAGCCCCACTGAATAACTCCAGGTTTGAGCATATATTTTTAGGACCCTTTCCGCTTTAAATTCTTTTTCCATCATGAACCATGCTGAAATCATTACAAACAAGTTTACTGCTATTCGCGAAAAACTACCAACAGAATGAGCAAATATCGAATTAGGCACGGATAAATTGTCCAATCCAATTCCCTGGCCAAACAAATGCCCAAAAACAATAAAAATCATGCAAAATATTCGTAATAGTTCAAAATTACTGTTTCTTTTCACTTTGTGTTTTCCCTCTCTTAATTACCTTCTGAAAATTTCCTATTAACATTCCAATTACGATACCACCTAAAAGTTGAATGAGGAAACGTAGTATAAACAAAAGCGATGATTGAACATTATTTAACTCTACTTTTCCACACATTTGTATCATCCTCTTATATTTGTTGATATTTAGGCGTTTGCGAAACGCCACAAGCCGCATAAATACGGCATTTTTTGTTACCTATAAACAAATAACTCCTCACCGGATATGGTATAATAGAGTTGACTAAAAACTATAAACCTACATCCAAGAAAGGAGTTATTCTGATACTTATGATACCATATAAACAGCTTTCTTTGGCAGATATTTTTTCAGATTGCCATGAAAAATTTGAAAATGACAAACCTGCTTTTCTTTCTCTATTAGAAACCCATATCGATATTGATGAGTTAATTCCGATTTCTTTTAGAAATCATTTCTATGCATCGACGGGCAGAACCCGTAAATACCCTTTGCAAGCTTTTCTGTGGGCTTTGATTATTCAACGTATTTTCTCTATCCCTACGGATCAGCTTCTCCTGACTTTTCTCGCTTACTCAAAATCACTTCGGGAATTCTGTGGTTTTACTAAAGTCCCAGACGCTTCCAAAATCACCCGATTCAAACAGGATTTTTTAGATGACCTCCAGCTTGTTTTCGATAACCTTGTTGATGTTACCGAGCCTATCTGTCAGGCGATTGACTCTGCAAAAGCGGATATGACCATCTTTGATTCTTCCGGCATAGAAGCATTTGTTACCGAAAATAATCCCAAGTATGCTAACAGGATCATCAAACAGCTTAAGGCATACGCGAAAGCTCAGGGCTTTGATAAATCCTATGATCCTTATAAAGCTGCCTATGGTTCCATGCCTTCTCATGCTTCTGCTAATCCTGAGATTAAGCAGCTCTATATCAATGGGCATTTTTGCTATGTCTTCAAGTTCGGCATTGTCACTAACGGATGGGGCATCATCCGCCACATATCTTTTTATAACAAAAACTTTATGGCTTCACATCCTGATATCGTTGTCGAAAAGAAATCCGATTCCCCTGACGAAGATAAATGTGTTCATGATTCAAAGCTTTTAATCCCCACACTTAAGGACTTCTTTTCCAAGCATCCTTTGATTAATCCAAAAACCTTCCTGGGTGATGCTGCTTTCGATACCGCACAACTCTATAAGAGCCTTCTTACCGGTGACACTTTTGGTAATGACAAACATTTCTCGAAAGCTTATATTCCGCTGAATGCAAGATCCGGACTTGAAAATCTGGATTATTCCATCAATGAAGATGGTATTCCGTGTTGTCCCCATGATCCTTCTTTACAAATGAAGTACGAAGGCACTTCCAAACTTCACAGTGGAGTAACAAGATATAAATTTGTCTGTCCAAGAATGAAATGGATTTATGATAAATCAACTCAAAAATCCCATCGTCATTGTTTCTGTGACAACCCTTGTACTTCTTCTAAATGTGGGCGGATGGTCTACATCTACCCGGAAAAGGATCTTCGTGCTTATCCCGGAACGATCCGCGGCACCGAAAAATGGGATGATACCTATAAAATCAGGACTGTTGTCGAAAGAGATATCAACCACATCAAAGACAATCTCTGTCTTGCAGGACGCCGAACCCAAAATGAGAGGACTCTGCATGCTGATCTGATTCTTGCCGGGATCACACAACTTATTACTGTTGTTCTCGCAGATAAGATCAATCACCACGAATATATTCGAAGCATAAAACCACTCATAGCTTAGGACTTACCACTTTCATAAAGTCCATAGCTTATTAAAGTGCGCCTAACATGTGCGATTATCCATTTTTCATTCCACAAGTCGTGCTCTTCGCGAATTCTTCCTTGTTTTGGTTCAAGGTTACGAACGAGCACCGCGAGTTTCGCAATTACCTATTGTTGATATTAAATAAAAATTACTATGACCTATTACAACGAGGAGCGTTGCAATAACCCTTAGTATTTTCATTTTATTGTCCTTTCTATCCATAACCTTTCTCCCAATGTTCTTTTGTCCGCTATAAAGCTGTCGTTTCTGTATCTCTATAACAAGTACTCTTTCAACTGGATGTCATTTTGCATATTTTCTCGAAATATTCTCTCGATTTACGGTTATTATCTGGCAGTTTTCTGATTATGAAACCAACCCATATTATTCACGGAACAATATCTGAACCGATAACTATACCATATAACTGAAAAAATAATTCATGTAGTCATAACACACAGGATAACCGTCAAAAACTTAATCCTCAATACTCCGTATCTGTTCATCTTATCACATTTCTGAGATAAGCGCTCCAACATCATTTCTAAACATGATTTCATGCAATTCGCTCGATTTGCGCTACTCATGTTTGAGGACTTACGTCAAAAAAGCCATGTCAGATTTCAGAGCAATTGTTAAACTGTCAAGGTTCGTTAGTAGTTGATATAACAGACGTACATTTAGCATACTGGTATTAAAAATTGTCTCATAAAATTCATTCTAATAGGGGACTACTTCAGCCTAAATGTAATATATCTTGCAAAAGAACTGCTTTCGCGTATTGTTGACAATGTTAATCGTCTAAAACACTCTTTCTAATTTTCATGCTAGATTGATAGAGTGCAACAGCAATATACAAGGTAAAAATATTCGTACCGATATAAAGCATCTTATTTTCACAGAAGCCAGCTATTATAAAAAACAATATACACAGGCAAATCTTTCTCTCATCTTTTTTGCTCGCATAAATATAGCTGATAACGAGTGTTAAAATCACAACCGTAAAGAAAATCGCTCCAAAATTTATTAATATATATCCATATAGGTTATCAACAACATTCGTTTCTTCTGCAATGACATTGCTTGTCCAAGGAATAACTTTAATATATTGCCCCAATAATGTGATTCCATTGTTTTTGAATGCAGTATGCATCAAATAGAATCTTGAACTAAAAAGCGAATCCAGAGCAATATAAAACGGTGTTGTTGAATAATTCATTCCTAAGTAAATTGATTCTAATGGAATAACCAAAGTCAACAGACCTGCAATATTAATTGCTATATGCTTTATCTTCTGTAAAAGCATCCCTTTTACAAAAAAAGAAACAATAGAATCCAAACATTCTACTAAAATTACACCAGTAATTATAATAGATGATGTTCGACTGACAGCCACACTCCAACATATATAATCAGCAAACAGTAAAAACAAATAATCTTGTACCCCAAAATTCTTATGTTTTTTATAAAACAAATAAATTGTAATAACCATCATCATTGCGCCAAGATTATTTGGATGTGTAAAGCCAAGTGCCTGTCTGTCTAGTCCCAATCCACGAATATCGTAATCCAAACGATTCAAAATAACTCCGGAATATCCTAGTGCACACACTAAAAAAATCAAAGGAACTCTTACCTTTAAATCAATAGCTATCAATTTGTCTATACTCATTCTCGTTGCAGAAAGAATAAAAATAAACGTAATAGCAAATTGATAGTTTCTTGTTCGATACGCAGACACAAAAAATAATATACCTACTATAGTCAGCAAAAAATATTGTTTGATTTTATAATGATTCAAAAATAAGATTTTATACAGCGCAAGAATCAATCCAATACTTGTAAAAGCACTACCAATCACATCTCCCTGCGGAATAGTTGTAAGAGTCAAGATGTATCCGATAATAATCGAAACATAGCTTGCTCTAATTATATCTACTTTTACCTTCATTGGCCTCGCACCTTTCTTTTAACATATTTTCCCAGTATTTTTAATAATTGTTTTTTTTGCTCAGTTGTTGTCATTAAAACTACTACAATTATCATTTCTGTTATTCCAGAAAATATCACTTTAACAAGCAACATCGCCCAACTATATACATTGGGCCAATAACAATTTATTAAACTTGTCCATAAAAACAGTACTGCCGTGTTTAGAAAATGTAAAATAATCACCGGATAAAATGTTATCATTTTTATATTCAGACAATATGATGCATACAGCGGTGTATCTATAAAGTGAACACAATTTAACACCATCGTGGTTAGTACAACTGCATATACTCCAAGATCTGTGTATTTTATTAAAGCATACATTCCTGATATGTTTAAAATTCCCATAATAATTGTAATCAAGCATGGAACTTTTAATTTTTTCGTTAACGTGAATACATAATATAAAGGATTAACAACTCCTATCAATATATCACTCATTAACGTAATCATGGCTAATTGAAATAATATTTCATGATTTTGTGACGGAAGCCAAAGATGTAAAAAATCTTCCCCACATGCATTAAATCCAGCTAAAATAATTGCACAGACTGTTCCTGTAATCAGCATTGAATTTTTCAGTAGCTCAATTAACTTTTCCTTATCTTTATGTGAATATGCCTCTAGCTGCTTTGGTCTAAAAGAGCTACTGATTGCTACCACAAGAGTATAGCACAATGATCCCAATGTCTTCGATACTGAAACCATTCCCATAAGAAGTTCTGTAAGCATCTTATTAGTGATGAGTAGATCAAGACCTGAATTCAACAAATTTCCAATATTGTTAATCGCATTCCAAATTCCATTTACTAAAAAATCCTTAATGCATTTTACTGAAAAATCTGAAGTCTTTACTTTAAGCTCATGCGTCAGTCTTTTTGTAAAAACATACTGTACCAACAGCATAATCAATGCTGCTACAAATGAGGCAATTCCCACATACCAGACATGCGGCTTCATACTAACACAAGTCACCAAAAGGATTATTGCTTGAATTATATATGAAAAAGCACGAAGCTTTTCTGTTAAATCTAGCCTGTTTTTTATAAATGTAGATACATCAAATGCATTACGAAGTAGTGTACAAATATATCTTCCTAAAACAATGAAGAACAATATTTTAACATCATGTTCTAAACCCAAAGACACATTTATCACATTTTGTAGATTTAAAATTATAACTGTTCCTAGAACAAGGAATATTACTGAAAGAATAATATTTGCAATGAAAATCGATGAATAATATTTTCTTGCCTTCTCAAAATTCTTTTCATGATATGCCATTGCAATATATCTACTCGCAAAAGAATTGAGTGCTACTGAAATAACGTCGATATATGTAATCAATGTATTTGCCAGCGTAACAAAACCATAGGCTTCAACGCCTACATTTTCACTAACATATGGAACGACACAGAAGTTAATCGCCGTATTGACTAAAATTGCTACTATGGACCATATTATATTACTATTCAGTATTTTTTTCATCATTCTATAAAACCACCTACTGTACTTATTCTTCAAGCATCTCCTTAATTGCTTTAGCGACAACATCAAGTGAATTGTACTTGTGCGCCATTTCAAACGCCGTATTTCCTTTTTCTCTCATGCATTCTGGATTATTATTCAAATCATCAATTGCAGCTCTTATAGATTTTTTTATCTGGTCAACATGTTCTTCTATTGTTTGATAATCGTATGTATACATATAATTCTGTCCATAATATTCTTGGACAGTTCCAATATTAGGACAAATCACCGTTCTCCTTAAAGAAAACGCCATCATGGCAGCACTTGAATTTAAGCTACTCTTAATATCCATGGGAAGAACTAACAAGTGAATATCCTTTACAATTTTCTTTAATTCACTAAGTTCAATAAAACGATTTTGGAACGAAACATTGTGCAACGTTTTTATTTTATCAGTTATTTGATTCAAATAACTCTGATCATTGCATTTTCCTACAATTGTGATAACTGTATTCTGCTGCAAGTATTCGTCTTTCAGTGCCTCTAATAATACCTCCACTCCCTTATAGGGCTTTATTTGTCCAAAGAGCAAAACATTCAGTTTTCCACCTATTGGAGCTTCATCCATTTCCCCAACAATACTCTCGTAACTAATTAGCGGTACTTTACAAACTTTTTCTAGGACTTTTTTACTGTTTGTTATTTTCATCAAAGCCGGTACTGTCTCATCACACAGAATCATAATTTTGTCAGATATAAAAGCCATTACTTTCATCATAAACAAACCAAATTTATAACTATTTTCGTGAGGCTGTTTATTATGCATGACCCATACTATTCTTTTCCCAAGCACTTTGAACTGTATCAAGCGAACAAGTTTTTTGGCAATAATCAATGCTTTGTGATTGCCATCTACATTTTCCATCCAATTGTAGAGAATGCAATCGCTTTTCACAATATTGCCTGTTTGCGGCACAGGCGTGTATCCAGCCCTTCTAATAGCTTCAATCTGCAGGCGGATATAATCATTATTGGGATGTTCATATGGATTAACTATCACATACTGCATTTAATTCACCTTTTTTTCCTTCAATTTGCATTTCAAGCGGATAATTTGCGGGTAATCAAGAACATATGTTAGACAATATTCCATTTTTTCCCATTTCGATGTGTTCTTCCATATCTGTCTCATTACAGTGCGATACTCTTTCCTCTTTCCACTTCTTAGGTAGCGCAGAATCTCTCCTCTTTTTATAGAAAGCATTCTGGCCTCTACTTGGTCCGGCAACAACTTATTCAATTCATTCTTGTATTTGCAAGAAATTCTCGAAAGTGCCCGCTTATTCTTTTCCAAGCTACTTGTTATTTGTCCGGATATATTAGGATAAATATAGTAATCCACAAGAATATCTTTCAGTATTTCAACTTTATACTTCAGGCAAATACGGTATGAAAGTTCACATTCCTGCAATGCAGGCATCGACAAATCAAACATCCCCACATCTATCAATACATCCTTTCGCGCCATAATCGTGCTAGTTGTATTCAACCAGCTATTAACAAAAAAGCCAAATGGTCGCTTGTCTATTTTTGTATTGGAGAAATCAAAATACTGTTTGTCACCAAAGTCATACACAAATCTCACTTCACATGAAACAGCACCAAGTTCATTATGTTTTTTTAAATATTCGAGCTGTTTTTGTACCTTATCAGCATGCCATACGTCATCATCATCCAAAAAAGCTATAAATTCCCCTCTGGAATTTTCAATTCCTATATTTCTTGCATAGTTTCCTCCTTTAGATTCATTTTGCGGAATTTTGATATACCTAATTCTGTCATCGGTTTTTAGCAACTCATTTGCGTACACTTCGGTATCATCCGAAGAATTATCATCTATAATAATTATTTCCAGATATGTATAAGACTGCTTTTGTATGCTTTCGACCGCCCTCTTCATAAGAGTGCATCTATTATGGGTCGTTACGATTACTGAAACCAAATCATTCTTTTTCACTTCGTTCACCTATTTCCTTCTTTATATAAAACATTCAAAAGCTGAGCAGCTGCCCTTTCCCATGTATACTCATCCAATACTATCTTCGGATTATCAACAGATTCATCCATCAGCTTATCAAGATCAACATTATAATTATATGGATCAATATAATGTGCCACACCCTTATATATTTCAGGCAAACAACTTTTATTTGAAACAACAATGGATGCTCCCACACTCAATGCTTCTAATGGTGGCAACCCAAAGCCCTCGTATAAAGATGGTTGAATCAAAGCTTTACAATGTATCATTAATGACTTTATTTCCTCATTGGTAATATAGCCCGTAAAAATAACATTTTTAGGTACTACCATCTTAAGTTCATTCTCATTATTTGAAAATGCCCCCGTTCCAGTTATCACAAATTTGTATTTAGGATTGTATCTAGCAGATTCTAATATCCATCTGAAATTTTTATGTTTATACTTGGAACCAAGTGAAAAGAAGAACTCGCATCCATCATTTAACTCTAATCTATTGAGAATTGAGTCATCTTCAGTAGTGGTATTCATATGTTCCCACCCACAAGACACTATGTCTATTCTATTATCAGGAACATGATAATAGTTTTGAACTTCTTTCATTGAATCGTGAGTCAATGTAACAATTTGTACTTTACTCGATTTTGCAACACATCTAGCCTTAAAATAGTACATTTTTAAGTAGAATTTATGTCGGTCAAAATTTTCAGGAAATATTTCTCTTATACAATCATGGAGTGCACAAATTCGACACCCCCATATGGGAACAGCACCTGCTAAATCAACTCCAATCGCTTTCTTTTTAGTCACATATATTGGAAAAACTAATTGCTGCCATATATATTTTTCTACCTTAGAACCAATTTTTCCTAGTTCAACAACAGTAATCTTCTTAAATGGGTTCTTCCATCCACTACTTTTAGGAACTAATAACTCTATTTCAAGGTCGATTCTCCCATCTAACAGCATTTTATCCAATTCCAATAAAATTTGAAGCGTATATCTTTGTATACCGACCGCTTGCTCTAATACCCAATCTCCTGCAAAAACACACTTTTTCATTTTATCATTCTCCAATCAATATAAAAAAGTCGGTTCCAGAGTGATAATCAATCCTGGTTTCCTACGACCTATAATTCTTGCAGGACATCCACCAACTATTTTATAATCTCCAACATTCTTTGTGACACTAGACTCAGCTGCAACCACAGCACCTTTTCCTCCTTCAACTTCTTGCGTAATTATAGCTCCAGTACATATCCAAGCATAATCATTGACAATAATAAGTTTAAAAACTTCTTCAAAGTGAGGCGAATTTAAATCGTGGCTTTCAGTAATTAGTTTTACTTAGCTAACAGCACTTACATTGTTACTATTTTTTATTCTGCCTCTAGCATCTAACAACGTAAACCATCCAATATCGGAATCATTACCAATTAACAATCCTTTTGAAAAAAGAATTTCACCTCTTCTAAAAATAGCTTTTTCTAATTCTTACTCCCCAAAGTTGTGCATACCATTTGCTAATATTGCGACTTGGAATTTTGTTAATTACAACGTTCCCAAATAGCATAACGGGATAATAAAAATACTTTCTCCAATGTGGTATAGAATTATGATCAAATAGTTCCATTTATTTATCCTTTCATTTATCATGTCCTTTGAAAATTTCATTTAACTTTGCTGCTTCGTTTTGCCAAGAAAACCTTTTTATCTGTTGCAAGCCTCGTTTAATCAACTTCTGTTTTTCGATTTCACTCATTGACAAAGCAATTTTAACTTTTTGATTCAACGAATCAAAACTATTGTTTTCAAAATAGATTGCAGAATTTCCTAATACTTCTGGCATGGAAGCCGCATCGGACGAAATCACAGGTGTCCCGCATGCCATAGATTCAAGCGGTGGAATACCAAAACCTTCATATTTTGTTGGAAAAACAAACCAGCTGGCACCAGAATATATTGTTGGCAGATCTTCATCATCTACAAATCCAGTAAAATGAATGTGTTGCAAGAATTTCGCATTATATCCTTTTAGAAAATCGTCCATTTTCCATCCTTTTCTACCTGCCAACACAACTTCTTCAACAACACCATCACTGTATAAAGAAGCAAAAACATCTAACATGAGCCGAAGATTTTTTCTGGGTTCCATTGTTGATAAGCATAGTATATATTTTTCTGGCAAGGAGTATTTTTCTTGTGCTTTTTTGAATTCATCTGCACTACTTTTTTCCGCGTTAAATGCTCCGGATATTCCATTATAAACTACGCTCACATTTTCTGGTTTCGCATGAAGAATCGTACAAATTCTTTCCTTCGAAAATTCAGACACTGTAATGATTTTTTTATTATTTAAAGCGGCTTTCCAGTACATTAATTTAAAATACCAGATCATATGCTTCTTATTAGTTCCGGGACAATCCCAGCATCCCAAGTCATGAATGGTATTATACGTGTTTTTATTAAAAAAGAAAAACGGTGCTGGAAAGGCCGGAAAAAAATACTTATCCGCTCTGATTGCCGACAATTTAGCTGGAAGAACAACTTGATTAAATACAAGCTTATTTCCACCTTTTATCACAATTTTCTCTACATTTTCCTGTTCTTCACAGAAGTCCTTATGGATAGAATTCTTAAACAACAAAACCCATTGGTTTGCACTATTCTTAATCAGTTCTTTCGTGATAGATAAGGCAAATCTTTCTATTCCAGAAAAGTTATCTGCTAATGCTGTTAAATCAATTAATATTTTCATATCTCACCACATTATTTATACTTCCTAATGATTGGAACGATTTTCACTGCATCATTCCAATATCGTTTTGCTAATCTTTTAGGATCCTGTGTAATTCTATAAAGCCATTCCAATCCATGCTCAGCCATCCACTTTGGTGCTCGTTTTACATTCCCGGCTTCAAAATCTATGGTAGCCCCTATAGAAATACTCAATGGAACCCTGTTTTCTTTCAAATTTCTATAAATATATTTTTCTCCTTTTGGTGAACCCAGAGAAACTGCTAAAATATCTGGTTTAGCTTTGTGTATCATTTCTGTGATGATTCTTAATTCATTCTCGTTTTTTTCAAATCCAAACGGGGGAGAATATGTTCCTACAACTTTTAATCCCTTGTATTTTTGACACAAATTTTTAGCTGCTTTTGCAGCAATCCCCTCCGCAGCACCAAGAATGAATATACTATACCCTTTATCTGCACACATTTTACACATTTGTGGAAAAAAATCAGATCCTGATATTTTTTCCTTTATTGGTGTTTTCAAAAGCTTAGAAATCCAAATCAACGGTTTTCCATCTGCCAAAATTAAATCTGCATTAGAATATATTTCTGCGAATTCCGAATCTTTTTCTAGCGTGACGATGTGATCCAAATTAGGTGTAACCACATAAGCAGTCTCAGTTTTACAGATTAATTTTTCTGTTGCATCTACTGCCTCCTGCATGGTCAGATTGTCAATATAAGTATTCAATAATTTTATTCTGGCCATTAATTTTCCCCACCATTTCTATAAGATTCATACATTTCTCTTAAAGCGTCATACACATTATACTGAGGTTCCCACCCCAATTCTTTTCCTATCAAACTACGGTCACAGCAAATTACCGGCTGATCTGTTGGTCTGATTCTGTTTTGATCCACTTCAATTTCAATATTCTGATCACTTAATCCAATAATGTATGTTAACATGTCTTCAAGACTGTACGCATTACCTGAACCTACATTGTAAATCTGATTACAGTTATCGCTTTCTACAATCATACGATAAGCTCGTACAACATCTTTAACATGGCTAAAATCTCGTTTAACTTTCAAATTACCAACTTGAATTTTTCCATCTTTTCCACTTTTGTCAATTTCCGCTACCTGTTTACAAAAACTAGGCAAAACGAAGGTGTCTCTCTGCCCTATGCCTGTATGGTTGAACGGTCGAACACAATAAATTTTTAAGCCATACTGTTCTCTGTATAGTTTTGCAAGTTGTTCCTGCGTAACTTTTGAAATACCATATGGATTATTTGCATTAAGCTGTGTATTTTCATCCAAAGGATTCTCCGAAATCACATACTCTTCGCTTGACCCAACAAACAGAATCCTTGGTTTCTGTTCACTTTTTCTTGCTGCTTCCATAATGTTCAATGCACCGATAACATTTATTGCCATAGTTGTCTGTGGCATGTTCCAGGAAGCACCAACACTGCTGATTGCTGCAAGATTTACAATGATGTCCGGCTGGATTTGACCAATCAACTTTTTAACCTCATCAGCTTGCATTAAATCAGTCTTATAGAAATCGACTTCTGAAGGAAGTGCTGACCCCTCTCCTTTGTCGGTTCCACTCACTTTGTACCCATTATTCAAAAATTCTTTACAAAGGTAACTTCCAACAAAGCCACCTGCTCCAAAAATCAATACTCTACTCATATGTATTTTTCCACCTCTATAATAAAATGGACAGGCAGACATCTATGCTAATCGACCGCCTGCCTGTCCCTCTTAATTACTGAATTCCAGCTTCTTTTTTAGCCAACTGCAGGTCATGCTCTGCCATAATTGCGCAAAGCTGCTCATAGCTAGTCTTCTGCGGATTCCAACCCAACTTGGTCTTTGCCTTGGTAGGATCTCCCCACAGGTTCACAACATCGGTCGGGCGATACCACTTCGGGTTTACGCAAACCAGCATCTTGCCGGTCTTTTTATCATAGCCCTTTTCCTCCATGCCTTCGCCCTTCCACTTAAGCTCGATGCCATCATTGGCAAATGCAAGGGTGGTGAACTCGCGGACGGTATGCTGCACACCAGTTGCAATCACATAATCATCGGGTTCATCCTGCTGGAGGATCAGCCACATGCATTCTACATAGTCTTTTGCATAACCCCAGTCACGCAGAGAATCAAGATTGCCCAGTTCCAAATGATCCTGCAGCCCACAGGCAATACGACCGGCCGCCAGCGTGATTTTACGGGTAACAAAATTATCACCGCGGCGCTCAGACTCATGGTTGAACAAAATACCATTGCAGCAGTACATGCCATAAGCTTCACGGTACTCCTTCATCATCCAGAAACCATACTGCTTAGCAACTGCGTAAGGGCTGTATGGATGAAACGGAGTGTTCTCATTCTGAGGAACTTCTTCAACTTTACCATACAGTTCAGAAGTAGAAGCCTGATAAATCCGGCAGGTCTTTTCCAGTCCGGCAGTATGAACAGCTTCCAGAATACGCAGAACACCTAACGCATCTACGTCACCTGTGTACTCTGCAGCATCAAAAGACACCTGTACATGGGACTGTGCGGCCAGATTGTAGATTTCATCCGGTTTTACCTGTAGTACAATGCGGATAATACTGGAAGAGTCCGAAAGATCACCCTCATGAATTGTGATTTTATCCATGATATGATCAATACGAGCAGTTGTGGAAACAGAGGCACGGCGAATGATACCATGAACCTCATATCCTTTTTCAAGCAGAAACTCTGCCAAGTAAGATCCGTCCTGTCCTGTAATACCAGTAATTAAAGCCTTTTTCATTTTATTTACTCCTTTTCTTTCATTAAAAATATATACCTCTGCACTTAGCAGCGTATTTTAAGTAACTCTGCATCACCAACAACAAGACATCTGCCCAACCCAGCCGGCAGAAACATTGTTTCTCCCTTGCTGAACCGCATTGGTTTCTGCTCTGCATCCATCGTCTGCACTTCACCATATCCGCTCAGGCACATCAATACCTGAAAAGAAGTGTCCATCACAGAAAAGGCAAACCCCTTTGTAACTTGGATTCGTTCCGTTTCAAAATATTTGCAACGGCAAAGTAGCTCACGAGAGCAGCCAGAATAGTACTTCACTATTCGTGGTTTCTGATTCACATCTTGTGCAGCTTTCATATTCATGACTTGCACAGCCTTATCAAAATGCAATTCACGCTTTTTACCGTTCTTATCCACACGGTCATAGTCATAAACGCGGTAGGTCACGTTCGAGCTTTCCTGAATTTCAGCAACCAGAATACCCTTCCCGATACCATGTACCGTTCCTGCCGGAACAAAATATGTATCGCCTTTGTGAACTGGAACCTTTTGCAGATGTTTGTCCAGTGTTCCGGTCTCAACCGCTTTTCGGAGGATTTCCTCTGTTACCTCATGCTGAAAGCCGTATATAAGACTTGCACCCTCATCAGCATCAATGACATACCACATCTCTGTCTTGCCGTTGTCACCTTCGTGCTCTCTTGCATACTCATCACTTGGATGAACCTGTACTGACAAGTCTTTCTTGGCATCGATAAACTTAACCAAAACTGGAAGTTCACCATCTTCTACCTTTGTACCGAGATATTCCGGATGCGCTTTCAATACTTCAGCCAGTGTTTTTCCTTTATATGTACCATTTGCCACATAGCTGGGACCGTCCTGATGAATCGAACACTCCCAAGTTTCGGCCAACGGTGTTAAATTTATTTTCTTTCCGTATTCTTCCCGAAGTCGAGTACCACCCCACAAATAATCCTTACCCATCGGAATCAATTTCATGATTTCCATTACTCTGTCTCCCACTGTTTTTTATTCCATTGGAAATTTAATCTTATCTACGACACTGATCTCCTCGCCAAGCTGAACTTCAATCATATCAAGTGCAGTAATAGCCTTCACTGTATGCTTGCAACCTGCCGCAATAGTAATTACATCACCCGTGCGCAACACCTGTTCCATGCCATCTACAATTGCCTTGCCTTTACCTGAAACGATCGTCCAAACTTCCTCGCGGTAATTATGCATATGGTAGGTCATATGCTCACCAGCTCTCATGGAAATCTTGACTGTCATAGAACCCGGTTGAACATCAATGACTGTATAAGTACCCCAAGATTTCTCAGCATACATTGCTTCTGTCTCGATTTTCTCCACGTAGGGCTTCATATAACCGCTACGTTCTTTATCAGCAATCAAAATTCCATCACCACTGGCGGCAACAATCATATCCTTACACCCCATGCAGAGGATGGGAATATTCAGCTCGTTCACCACATTGGTGTTCTCGCAGGTTTCATCCAAAATGGCCTTGCCTTTAGTTTTATCTGCCATGACTTCGGCCATCATGTTCCAAGTACCGACATCTTTCCAATCGCCGCTGTAACGCAGAACCTGAATGCTGGACTCATTCTCAACCACTGCATAGTCAAAGCTAATCTTGGTCAGGGTATCATATTTATTGAACAAATCACGGTAATCCTCAAAGTCAATCATGCTGTGTGCTTTGTTCAGCAGATAACCCAGCTTGAACGCAAAGATACCGGCATTCCATAGCGCACTCTGAGCCAGATACTTTTTAGCTGTTTCCACATCCGGCTTCTCCTTGAATTCCTTGACTTTGCTGACATTTTCGCCACTTTCAGGGATAATGTAACCATACTTTTCACTGGGATAGGTCGGCTCAATGCCCATCAGAGTCAAGTTTGCTCCACCCTGCTTTGCCAGTTCTTGCAGGTTTTTGACAGCTTCGTAATAGGTATTGTCTACATAAGGGTCAACCGGACAGACAACTACGGCTTCATTTTCTGCCACACCCAGTTCATCGTGCAGATAGGCAGCAGCCAGCGCGATAGCTGGGAAGGTATCGCGGCGGCATGGCTCTACACAAATAGAAGCCTTTTCACCTAACTGATTCTTGATGGCACTTGCCTGCGATTTGCTCGTTGCAATAGTAATCTTTGCATCAGCATCTACCGTGGTGACCTGGCGATACACACGCTGCACCATAGACTCATACCCATCATTATTCTTAAACAGCTTGATAAACTGCTTGCTGCGTACATCATTGGAAAGGGGCCAAAGACGCTTACCAGAACCACCGGAAAGTAAAATAATATTCATAATTTTTTCTCCTCTATCTTTACTTCAAGAACTCTTCCGCGCTTTTACAGATCGCTGCTTCCACCTTTTCGGCGGCTTCTTTATTCTCTGCGCTGACAGAGATATAGGTCTTGAGTTTCGGCTCGGTACCGGAAGGACGCACCACAATGGAGCAATTATCTTCCAGTAAAAACTTGAGCACATCGGACTTAGGCAGGCCATCCAGACCGGGAGCGTAGTCCAGCAGCTTCACAACCTTCTTGCCGCCAAATTCCTTGATATCACCCCTGAACGCCTGCATGATACTCTGCATCTTGGCAAAACCGGCACTGCCATCAAACTCATAGCTGTGCAGAGTGTTCAGGCAGTAGCCGTAGGTCTTGTACAGCTCGTCCAATTTGTCCAACAGGCTGATACCCTGAGTAGCATAGTAGCTGAACATCTCGCAGATCATATAGACACCGTCCACACCATCCTTATCGCGGACGTAGGAACCAGTCAGGTAACCATAACTTTCCTCAAAGCCAAACACATAGCTGTCCGCCTTACCCTGCTTTTCCAGCTTGCCGATCTGCTCACCAATAAACTTAAAACCAGTCAATACATTGATGGTACGCAGGCCATAATGGGTAGCGATCTGCTCGCCCATATCCATAGTGACAATTGTCTTGACCATAACCGGATCAGCAGGCATCTTGCCGTGTTTTACGCGCTGGTTGCAAATGTAGTCCAGCAACAGCATGCCCGTCTGGTTGCCGGTCAGCAGCTCATACTCTCCTGCCTTGTTCTTGACGGCAATGCCCACACGGTCGCAGTCGGGATCAGTCGCCAGCAACAAGTCAGCATTACACTTCTTGGCATACTCCATGCCCAGTGCCATGGCTTCCTTGATTTCCGGGTTGGGGTACGGACAGGTCGGGAAGTTGCCGTCCGGCTGCTCCTGCTCCTTGACCACGGTGATGTTGGTGTATCCCATTTCTTTTAAGGTACGGGTCACAGGTTTCAGACCAGTGCCGTTCAGCGGGCTGTACACGATGGCTACATCTTTATTAACCTCTTCACCAAACAGAACCGACTGACTCTTAACCTGCTCCACGAATACAGTGTAGACTTCGTCCGGAATATACTGGATGCTGCCGTTTGCTATACCTGCTTCAAAGTCACTGTTCTTGACGTCGGCAAAGATATCCAGCTTCTCAATTTCAGCCAGAATCTCAGCAGCGGCTTCGGTAGTGATCTGGCAGCCGTCTGCGCCATAGACCTTGTAGCCATTGTACTTGCTGGGATTGTGAGATGCGGTCACCATGACACCGGCAGAGGTGTGCAGATAACGGGTTGCAAAAGACACGGTCGGAACCGGCATTAGGACAGGCCAAATATTGACCTTAACGCCATTCGCTGCAAACACACCCGCAGCGACTTTTGCAAACACATCGCTCTTGATGCGGCTGTCGTAGCCGATGGCCACGGACGGCTCTGCAAAGTTCTTTTTCAGGTAGTCGGCCAAGCCCTGCGAAGCCTTTGCCACCGTGTAAACGTTCATGCGGTTGGTGCCAGCGCCGATGACACCGCGCAGACCGCCCGTTCCAAATGCAAGGTCACGGTAAAAAGCATCTTCAATTTTTGTATCATTCAGCATTTTCAGCTCAGCGGCAACATCTGCATCCATAGTTGCATTTGCCAGCCAGCGCTCATATTCCTTTTTAATATCCATAATAATCTCCTCATCAGCTGTACTTTATCTCTTAATCACGCTGAAAAATATCTCTCGTATAAACTTTTTCTTTCACATCATCCAGACACTTGTCATAGCGATTTGCGATGATGGCATGGCTCATTTCCTTGAACTTAGCCAGATCATTAACCACTACTGATCCAAAGAAAGTCTCACCGTCTTTCAAAGTTGGCTCATAGATGATCACAGTTGCGCCCTTTGCCTTAATACGCTTCATAACACCCTGGATAGAACTCTGACGGAAGTTATCGCTGTTGCTCTTCATGGTCAAACGGTACACACCGATGGTCACAGATTTTTCCTGTTCCTTATCGTACTCGTTATCCTCGTCATAACCATAATAACCAGCCAGCTTTAGGACACGATCAGCAATGAAATCTTTACGAGTTCTGTTACTCTCGACAATAGCCTCGATCAGGTTCTCTGGTACATCTGCATAGTTAGCCAGCAGCTGCTTGGTGTCTTTCGGCAGGCAGTAACCGCCATAGCCAAAGGACGGATTATTGTAGTGGCTGCCGATACGAGGATCAAGACAGACACCGTCAATGATCTGCTGGGTGTTAAGACCCTTGCTCTCTGCATAGGTGTCCAGCTCATTGAAGTAGGCAACGCGCAGAGCCAGATATGTATTGGCGAACAACTTAACAGCCTCTGCCTCGGTGAAGCCCATGAACAGGGTGTCGATGTTCTCCTTAATAGCACCTTCCTGCAGCAGACCAGCAAACTCATGTGCAGCCTCTACCAATCGCTCATCACTTAAATCAGTGCCAACGATGATACGAGAAGGATAAAGATTGTCGTACAGTGCTTTGCTTTCTCTTAAAAATTCCGGGCTGAAGATGATGTTCTTGCTGCCGAACTTCTCACGCACAGATGCCGTGTAGCCCACAGGAATCGTGGACTTGATGACCATGATAGCGTTCGGGTTGTATTCCATGACCAGCTTGATCACAGCTTCGACCGCAGATGTGTCAAAGTGCTGAGTGTGGCTATCGTAGTTGGTAGGGGCCGCAATGACAACAAAATCAGCATCGGCGTATGCGGTCTTAGCATCCAGCGTTGCAGTCAAATTCAGTTCTTTCTCTGCGAGATACTTCTCGATATAGTCATCCTGAATCGGAGACTTACGGTTGTTGATCATCTTAACCTTCTCCGGAACAATATCAACTGCAGTCACCTGATGGTGCTGAGAAAGTAATGTGGCAATCGACAAACCAACATAACCAGTGCCCGCAACGGCGATTTTGTAATTCTTCATGTTATTTACTCCTCCGGCCCTCATCGGGCATATCCTCTAATTTTCTATGTACACATCCATATGGATGGTATTTCTCTCTAATTCCTCGTGTGTTCATCACACACTCGGCTAAGTATTCCCCTCTTGCTGTCGTATTCAGTTACCCCAGCAATTGTGTTTTCTACTCCATAAAACATCCGTTGAGTACACTCGTCTCTATTCCTCTATAACCGAAGTGTTGTTTTATACAGTCGACCCCCGTATACCCTGCAATGACGTTTTTTCTAAGTGTTGGATTGTTGAATCGAACCCTGTCGGTGCATGAGTTTTGTTAAAACTGTATATATCATCTAGCCAAATCCTCGCAATGCATTGTTTACAATGAACAAACCATTCACTCTCACTGCACAAAACATGTATTTATCATCACCATACATGCTCTACTCAACAGCTGTTTTATGAAGTAGAAATCATCTGTTTTTCCGTAATTTTCATGACTCAACAAACCGTTATGATGTAGGTGTCATTAGCGGGCCAGATAGTGTACTCAACAGCATTTTCAGACGTTAATGATAAACTCATGGATTTTCGTTGTTTTCTCCTGTTTTCCGCCATTTCTATGATTCTTCTGAAAAAGTTGTGCCGATTTTGTGCCACAGGGGTCAAAAGTTCAGCGTTTTGTATAAATATCTTGCATTTACAGTTTATATAGCTGCGAAATACAACCAATTTCAGCACCCTATATAGTGTGCAAAACAGGTTCTTTTCGACGTTGCTACGTCAATATGGTTTGTTGAGTAGACATTTGTTGGTGTATGAACTTCGTTAAAACTGCACACATCATTCAATCCATCTTCTACAAGCAAACACATCACCAATAACACTAAAATCCGCTCCACTTTATGCTCCCTTACATTTCATGTACGGACTTTATCAGATTTTCTTCATACTGACCCTTCTCTCTTCAAGACCGTCATCACCGTCTTAAACAGTATCTTAATATCCAATCCAAAGTTCCAGTTACTGATATATTCTGTATCCAGGCGCACGACTTCTTCAAAATCTGTAATATCACTTCGACCGCTCACCTGCCACATACCGGTAATTCCTGGTTTGATGGCAATTCTGGCTCTGTGATGTAATTCATATTTAAGTAATTCATCCTGTAATATAGGTCTGGTGCCTACCAAACTCATGCTTCCATTTAGTACATTCCAAAACTGTGGGAATTCATCAAGGGATGTTTTCCTGATAAATTCTCCGATTCCGGTTTTTCTTGTCCCGTCTGGAAGAATTTTATTTCCGATCACGCGTGGATCGAAGTCAAGCTTGAACATACGCCCATCACTCATTTTATTCTGTGCCATAAGTTCTGCTTTGCGTTCTTCTGCATCCATGTACATACTTCGAAATTTATACATCTTGAATGGCTTTCCATTCTGACCGATTCGTGTCTGTGAAAAAAAAACCGGGCCTGGCGAACTGATGTAAATAGCCGGTGCCACAAAAATAAAGATAATGCCTGTCAGGAAACATCCTACAAGTCCTCCCAGGATATCCAGCGCTCTTTTGGCAAATGCCTGCCTGTCTGTAGCATAGTTCATAGTAGTTGTCAGAACTGTATATCCGCCTACAGTTTCTACAAACTGTTTCTGTCCCGGAGCACTTTTTACTTTTGCCAGATTTACATGAACCACCATTCCCATCTCCAGAAGTTCCTGAATTAATTCATCCGGGTATGAGTAAGGCTCATCTACATTTACAAAAACTTCGTCTACCCACTGCTGGCAGATGTAGGATGCTGCATTCTTCAGATCTGCTACTACGGGAATTCCTGAAATCTCCCTGCCGACTGCATCTTTATCAACGATTATCAGACCATTGATGTTGTATCGATTGTAATTGTATTCTTTTACATTCTGGATTATTTTTGACGCATAGTCATAGTTCGTTACGATATATAACGAATGCTCCCCACCTTCTGCCATTTTATGAATCAGATGTTTTTTCCATGCTATTCTTGTACCATAGGACAGAAATACGTAAAGTACTCCCATTAGATATAGAACAGTTCTTGAGAAGCTGTGTCCATCACTGACAGTAAACAGATACAGACCACTTGTCAGTTCCAACAGGATCATCTGCCGGATAACAGAACGTAATTCCTGATAGCGGTCTCTTCTCAAAACTCCTTTGTAAGATTCAAACATAATGATCAGGAATAAATCCCCCACTATTACAAAGATCATCATATTATGATAAATTTCTAATCTGAACAGGTTCTGAACAGAACCGTTTCGAATCAGACATGCAAATATTAAAGACAGAAATAAACATATAAGATCTATCAATATGAAGTCTTTGTGCTTATACCATCCTCTTGACTTTTTCCTATACATACGGTCTTCCTTATTCTCTCCTTCTGTTTCTTATTTATTTTTGAATACATCTTCAGTCTGTTTGCTGTTTATCTGTCTGATATATTCAAACAAACCAAATAAGCTGCGTTTTTCCCCAGCTTACGAAATTTTTATTTATGTTTACTGCATTTTTCTTTTTCATCTTTCACATCATCCTTTTGAAATAATTTCCAGACCTGTACGCAACTCCCACTGACCTTCCCCTTCCGGGAGCATCAGCCATGCCAGACGTTTATGTCTGTCTATTCTTCGGATAAATTTCTCTCTTCCCTGCAGAGGTCCCTGTGTCACATATGTTGTGCCGTCTTTGATATAGCCTGTTGACATGGAGACAGTTTTCGTCTCCGGCTGCATCAGTTCTTTCAGGAATTCTTCCTGTTCCAAACGTAAAGGTGTTATGCCGGACATGACAGCTTCTGCCAGGAAATCTGAGCAATGCTGTCTGCTCAGTGTGCTTTTCAGTTCCTTTTTGTCTCTGCATTCTATGAAGAAACAATTCCTAAACAGCGATTTCTTCTCTATATGCCAGGAACCCTGATATTTCTTCATGCAGTCATATGTAGGAATAAAAATTTTCCTTTTATCTTCTGCAGACAATTGGGTATCGTAAAATTTTTTAAAGTCTGTAATAATGTTTTCCGTACATTCGTACACGAACAACATGGCGAAGGTCACCTCATTTTCCAACTGGCTTCGCAGAGTATTTCACTCTGTGAGACGTTTTCTCTTGGATACAATATTTTTTAACTACGGACAATTTTACATAATGTGACACATTTTGTCAATATTTATAAAGCAATCTGCTGAATTCTATGCTTTTTTGCCAAAGCATATTTGTATTATCATTCGTTTTTATGAAATTTTTAATGAGGTTCACCTTTTAATTCGCCATATAGAGTTAAATGCTTTAGCTCATTCACCGTAAATAAAACCGTCATGCGGAGGAAATTGAAAGGAGAACCAATAATTATGTCACGAAAAGGTGAAAACATTTATAAGCGAAAAGATGGACGCTGGGAAGGAAGATACATCAAAGCACGTTCACAGAGTGGAAAAGCTGTTTACGGATATGTATATGCTCCCACCTACAAAGAAGCAAAAAGAAAACGCAGCCAGGCTATTATTAATATAGAATCAAATCTGACTGCTTTTCACAAAATTTCCGAAAATACAATACCGCCATGTTTTATCAGAAAACTGGCAGATGACTGGATGAATTCCATACAGTCCCAGATCAAGAAATCTTCTTACGTTAAATATCACAACATACTTCATTCTTATATTCTTCCTAAATTTGATAATGTTCCGTTAAACGAACTCACCTCATCCCGGATACAGAAATTCTGCGATGACCTTCTTATCCATGGTGGCTCATCCGGAGAGGGACTTTCACCAAAGACAGTTCTGGATATTCTGTCTCTGATGAGAAGTCTGCTCAGATATGCCCAGATTCAGGGATATCAGCCGCCAAGCAACGGAAAAGATATCCTCATCCGCCAGACTGCACCGGATACAGTCGTAATTCCACGTTCCTCTCAGGAAATTCTTTGCCGATATCTTTATGCCAATATGTCAGAACGTAATCTTGGAATTCTGCTGTGTCTTTTTACAGGAATGAGGGTGGGCGAAATCTGTGCACTGAAATGGGAAGATTTTTCATTTCAGGAAAAATCCATTCATGTCCATAATACAATGCAGCGACTGCAGATTCCGGATTCTACCACACAGAAAACCTGTGTTGTGATTACATCACCCAAGAGTAAATGTTCTATCCGTACAATTCCAATCCCCGATAGACTGATCCAACTCATTCAGAAGGAATTTCCCAATCGTCAGGGATATGTTCTTGCCACTGTCAATGAAAAATATATTGAACCCCGTACTATGCAAAATTATTTTCGCTATGTACAGAAACAGTGTGGTCTGGTTCCTGTAAATTTTCATGCACTGAGACACACATTTGCCACACGCTGTATTGAATTTGGCTTTGATATCAAAAGCCTGAGCGAAATTCTTGGACATGCCACTGTAAACATTACCCTGAACCGATATGTACATCCGTCTATGGAACTCAAACAGCAAAACATGCAAAAACTTTCCAGTTTATTAACCGTCATATAACTGCCGTCAAATCCCCCGAAAGTCCCGTAAACAAGGAATGTCGGGGGATTTTTACATAGAGTGAAATACTCTGCGAAGCCAGCAAGACCATTTTGGACTCACTTAATATAAAAAGCAAAGGAATAAATACATGATTACTATTCCCTGTTTACGACGGTTTATTCTTTTTTCGTTCAAAGAACTAATTGTTCTTATTATATCAGACTTTTATTCATTCAGCAAGACCTTTTGTTCTGAAAACGGGCAAAAAAATACCCTGCCTGTTTTTGAACCGGCAGGGTTAATACAATCATAATATTTTACTTTTTAAAGTGGATAGTAATGATATAGTGTTTCAGAAGCAAGAGTTCTTTACATTTCTCTATCGTAATGTAATAACATATCTGCATATACCTGCAGCATTCTTTGTTTCTCCGGGGACATGGTGCGATATGCACTTATGAGCCATTCCTCATTCTCATAATTGTCTTTCTCAAGTAATTCTCCCAGAGGGACCTGCAACACATTGCAGATCAGAAGCATGTTATATAAATACGGCTTTGTTTTCCCGTTTAACAGATTGCTCATACTGGATGTGGACATTCCTGTTGCTTTTGCCAGGGCATACTTTGATATATTTTTTTGTTTTCGGAGTATATTCAATTTATCAAGCATATGCTGATAATCTTTGTCGGGGGTGTACATGGATGTGTTCTCCTCATTTTATATATTTTTTTAAGAAATTTCTCTTCTGCGCTTTTCTTTCTGTTTCTACTGACCGCAATTTTGTCATTATTGCACAAGGTCGAGATCCATAAGACCATGGGAACGTGAATTACTCGGTAACTGAGTTACCAGAGCATCTGAATTAAGGCGGGATACCGCCTTTTTTCAGGGTG
>OLPB01000082.1_pt1 | contig 63818 bp, 68 predicted proteins | sample 1672001 | NCBI WGS metagenome assembly OLPB01 (sample SAMEA3136635, study PRJEB25190) | human gut metagenome | biome: human gut; feature: human-associated habitat; material: faeces | place: Austria | collected 2013 | reverse complement strand
TAACAGTGTGCCACCATCATCGCACATCCTGCAAAAACAATCATTCCTGTCGGAAGGACACTGCAGACAAGTGCCAGAATCAATACTACAAATATATTATCAAGAGCTTTCATATATCCCATGTTGCTGTTGATCCATATAAAATAAACCAGTGCCAGGATAAATTTCAAAAGAGGCATCACATACACTTCATACTGTGCAAATAAGCCTTTGATTTTCTGTTTAAATTCCAGTAATGCTGTCATTTCCGATAACCTCCCGCTGTTCCTCTGGCGGACATTTTCTTTTCTTCCCGCGCATAGATCTTATTCAGCTCTGTAAGCTGGCTGTAATATTCCCGTACACTCTTCTTTGCCTGATAATATTTCACGGAATACTGAATATACGTCAGAATAGAATACGCTGCAAGAACAATCACATAACCGATAATCAGATAGATTCCAAGTGTGACCAGATTCATTCTGTGAATATTCTCCAGAAGATATTCTCCAAAATATACCGCTACTGCCGCAACAATCAGCACATATCCGATCGTAACCAGGAAAAAATTCTTGATCAGTGCCAGCCCGATATAGTCACTTCTGTAATATCTGCTGACCGGAAGATGTTTCCTGCCCCTGCCCTGCTCATACATAGCGAGCTTTGTCATTATCTTAACTTTTTCTTCGTTGATCATAGTCTGCTCCTTACAAAACCGTATTTCTTTCCACCGGACAGAAATACTAAAGTGTCCTTGACTGCTTTCGGCTGTTCATGGATTTCTTTCATCATAAAATGTTCAAATCCCGCTTTTTCAGCAGCTTCGGCATTCCACTTAATTTCTGTCGTCTGTTTTTCGATTTCATCTCCGTCAAGATTATAGAAATGAGCTTCTCCCATTGTTAATCTGGCAAATTCCAGATTAACAATATAATAGACATTCCTCGAATTTCACAGTGTCAGGCACCTTATTTTTACATCAACAATTAGTAATCGTTCCAATCATCATTCCAGTCATCGTTCCAGTCATCATTCCAGTCATCATTCCAATCACAATCATTGTAAGAATCCCCTGACCTGTCATGGCTGTGATCATGTGGATATTCATCCAGAATTTCTGCAATGATTTTCATCCCGTTACTCATATAGATTTCCTCCTGTCTTTTATTGTATTTATAATATGTGAATATAATATTTGATTTGCCGGACAGAAATAGTTTATTTCATTATCCCTGTCTGTCCTCGGACACCCATATCCGCAAATATCTTTTACAGAACACTTGTTGCAATAATCCCTAACCTGTTTTTGTATCATATTAAACAGCTCCTGATGTTTACTGCATGATACCATGTCTGAAATACTACGTTCCGAGATATTACCTAAACAATTTTCTTTTCGCAAATTATATGGGTCACAAAAGAAAGCATCTCCTGAAGGCAAAAATGTTAGATAATATCCACACCGTTCCCTTTGATGATGGCTACAACATCTGTGTTTTCCTGTCAATATTGCTGAAATAGCATTATTAAATTCCCTGATATTCACTCTTGCTTCGCCATCAAAATATAAATCAAAAAGATCAGATAAGTAATAACCAAGTTTTTCTGAATCTACAGAACATTTGTCATCTGGGTTATAACAGTAACATAGTCCACAGTTTTTAATACTATTTTCCACTAGAAAATCATAAAAACTTTCAGCCCCATTCACAATATGCTTATTTGTAATAACACTTAATATTCCAAATGACACTTTTTGATTTTTCAGTTTATCCAATATAGAAATCGTTCTTTTAAACGACAGACTTTCATCCTGAGAAAAATGTGCGTTTACACCAATCGGTCCATCCAAACTTATCCCAATGCCAATATGGGACGTTTTAAAAAATCTGATCCATTCATCATCTATCAGTGATGCATTTGTCTGGATACTGTTAGTAAACTTAACACCTGTCTTATCTGAAAGTTCTTTCTCATATTCATAAATCTCGTAAAAACGCTCAATTCCCCATAACAGCGGTTCGCCACCATGAAAAAGCACTTTTACTTTTTGGTTTGTTTCCGCATTAATTTCCGCTGATTCTTCTAATATTTTTTTTACTATGTCAACATTCATGATTCCAGTATTTTGTTTATGATTCGAATATCTGCAGAAAACACAGTCAAAATTGCACATTTCCGTTACTTTAATTATTGGTGATATTACGCAAGCCATTACTCACCTCATAAAAATTTAATAGTATCTGACACCAATGGTCACTTCAATCAAATTGTGCCAATACTCTAGGCTGACATCCATCTCTATGCCAACCCAGAGTACTAATTTCAAATATTTTTATTCCACAGTCACACTCTTTGCCAGATTTCTTGGCTTGTCTACATCCAGACCTTTGGCTACACTAACATAATATCCCATTAACTGTAACGGAATCACTGCAAGGCTTCCTACGAAATGCTCATCAATCTTTGGAACGTATACTGCAAAGTTTACCTGATCTTCTATCTCATATTTTCCATATGTTGTTAATCCCATCAAGTATGCTCCACGACTTTTGCATTCCAACATGTTACTAATCGTTTTCTCATAAAGGTCACTTTGCGTTAATACACCAATTACCAAAGTTCCTGGTTCTATCAGGCTGATCGTACCATGTTTTAACTCTCCTGCTGCATATGCTTCCGAATGAATGTATGAAATTTCCTTTAATTTCAAACTTCCTTCCAGAGAAATCGCATAATCAATTCCTCTGCCAACAAAGAATACATCATGTGCATTTGCATATTTTGCAGCAAACCATTGAAGTCTTTCCTTATCCTGCAATATCTTCTGGATCTTCTCCGGAATTGTCAATAGCTCAGAAAGATAATTGTTGTACTGTTCTTCTGTAATCATATTTCTGACTTTTGCAAACTGAACAGCCAGACAGTACATTGCCGCAAGCTGAGCACTATAAGCTTTTGTTGTTGCTACCGATATTTCCGGCCCGGCAAGTGTATAGAATACTTTATCTGCTTCACGTGCAATACTGCTGCCAACAACATTTACGACTGCCAACGTTGTGATTCCTTTTTCCTTTGCCAGACGTAACGCCGCCAACGTATCTGCAGTCTCCCCGGACTGACTGATCACTATAACCAGAGAGTTTTTATTTAATGACATTCTTCTATATCTGAACTCCGAAGCAAGTTCCACTCTTACCGGAATATCTGACAAATCTTCTATTACATATTGTGCAGCCATTCCAACATGCCATGCAGAACCACATGCAACAATATAAATCTGATCAAATCCCCGAATTTCATCTTCTGTAAGTTCAACAGAAGATAAATCAATAGCATTATCTTTTATTACAGATCCTAAAGTATCCTTGACGGCCTTCGGCTGTTCATGGATCTCTTTCATCATAAAATGTTCAAATCCTGCTTTTTCTGCTGCCTCAGCATCCCACTTAATTTCTGTTGTCTGCTTTTCAATCTCATCCCCATCAAGATTAAAGAAATGAGCTTCTCCAGGTGTCAATCTGGCAAACTCCAGATTACCAATATAATAAACATTTCTTGTATATTTCAGAATAGCCGGAACATCAGAAGCTACATAGGTTTCGCCGTCTGTCACTCCAATAATCATTGGACTGTCTTTTCTTGCTACCCAAATTTCTCCCGGATAATCTTTGAACATAAGTTCCAGGGCATATGAACCACGCACACGAACCATCGTTTTAGCAATCGCATCAATCGGTCCGAGATTATACTTCTTATAATAATAGTCCACTAATTTAATTACTACCTCTGTGTCAGTCTGACTGTAAAAAGTATAACCATGCTTTAATAATTTTTCTTTAAGTTCTGTATAATTTTCAATAATACCATTGTGTACGCCAACTACTTCTGATTCTACTTCTCCAGAACCTGATCTTGTACAATTTCCAGATACATGCGGATGTGCATTAATCTGACTTGGCTCTCCATGTGTTGCCCAACGTGTATGTCCGATTCCACATGTTCCTATCAGTGCTTTTCCTTCATCTGTTTTTTCAATCAGATTGCCTAATCTTCCCTTGGCTTTAACCACCTGTGCCAAACGCTCCCCATCTCGCACAGCGATTCCAGCCGAATCGTACCCTCGGTACTCTAATTTAGACAGACCATTTAATAAAATAGGTGCTGCCTGCTGTGTTCCAGTAAAACCAACTATTCCACACATTTCAATCTCCCCATTCTTATCATTGTATTCTCTATTATTCTAACAATCTATTCTTTATTTTTTTTGCAGGTGTTCCTGCAATAATAATATTGGACTCTTCAAAATTTTTTGTCACAACAGAATTAGCCCCTATAATATTGTTGTTTCCTATTTTGACATCTCCACATACTACTGCATTTGTAAATAATGTAACATGATTTCCAAGTCTTGGTTCTCTTTCGCCACCACCATTTGATACAATTGCAGAATTTACAAATAGCCTTGCATCTTCACCAACATCTCCATTAGTTATAATAGAGCCTAAGTGGACTATACATAACCCCTTTCCACAACTGTTCAATCTAACTTTCATACCATATTTAAATCTTAATCTATTTAATTTGACCAAGCTCAAATAGTACATCCATTTTTTTCCAGTATTAAGGTAATATTCCGTTTTTCTAAGTCTTTTTTGATACTTAAAAATAGCATCGTTTTCCGTTAGCGGAAATACCCCCCCACTAATGTTCTCTTTGGATATTTCGCACCTTCATATTTAATCCATTCTTTCAAATCCGATGCAGAACTAATTATCTCATGTTCCCATACGGTTGAAGTATCTCTTGCGTATGTTTCATTCATTTCTATGTTCATTATTTACTTCCTCCATGCAAAATAGTATCAATCCCGTCTATATAAATCCCTTGTATATACTTTATCTTTCACATCATCTAAACAGTCATTATATCTATTTGCAATGATTGCCTGACTCTGCTCCTTAAATTTATCCAAATCATTCACAACCTTACTTCCAAAGAAAGTGCTTCCATCTTCCAATGTTGGCTCATAAATAATAACAGATGCTCCTTTAGCCTTGATTCTCTTCATAACTCCCTGTATAGAAGACTGGCGGAAATTATCTGAATTTGATTTCATAGTAAGACGATATACACCAATCACAACCTCTTTTTCCATAGAAGCATCATAAGTATTTTCATCATCATAAGCATAATACCCTGCTTTCTGTAAAACACGATCTGCTATGAAATCTTTCCTGGTTCTATTTGATTCAACAATAGCAGACATCATATTCTGTGGAACATCTTCATAATTAGCCAAAAGCTGTTTAGTATCCTTTGGTAAGCAATAACCACCATATCCAAATGACGGATTATTATAATGTGATCCAATTCTTGGATCAAGACACACACCGTTAATGATCTGCTGTGTGTTCAACCCTTTCATTTCGGCATATGTGTCAAGCTCATTAAAATATGATACTCTGAGAGCCAGATATGTATTAGCAAATAACTTCACTGCTTCCGCTTCTGTAAATCCCATAATCAAAGTATCAATATTCTCTTTAATAGCACCTTCCTGTAATAATCCGGCAAATGTATTCGCAGCCTTTACAAGTCTAGCATTTTGAATATCCGTTCCCACAATAATTCTTGACGGATATAGATTATCGTACAATGCCTTAGATTCACGCAAAAACTCAGGGCTAAAAATAATATTGTCACAATGAAATTTTTCTCTAATACTTGCTGTATATCCTACTGGAATTGTCGATTTTATAACCATAATCGCATCTGGATTATATTCAATAACCAACTTGATCACAGCTTCTACTGCTGATGTATCAAAGAAATTTTTCTTACTGTCATAGTTTGTGGGAGCAGCAATAACTACAAAGTCCGCATCTTTATACGCTGATTTTGCATCTAATGTTGCCGTTAGATGCAATTTCTTCTCTGACAGATATTTTTCAATATATTCATCCTGAATTGGAGATTTTTTTTGGTTTATTAATTCTACTTTTTCTGGAATAATATCTACTGCCATCACTTCATGGTGTTGCGATAACAAAGTAGCTATGGATAATCCCACATATCCAGTTCCTGCAACTGCAATTTTCATATTCGCATACCTCCTGCTTTACACTTCTGTTTCTACTGAATTTTAGACTATATCATAAAATTCCTTTAAAATGGACGTTCCATTTTCTAAAATTTCTTTTGTCTTTTTATAATAATTTTCTGCAGTATTTTCTACATAATACGGATTAATTATTTTTTCATTTTTCCCGGTAATCTCTTTCATTGCCTGACCGATCATACTACTGTCGCAAGTGACATCAATAACACTGTTACCATGTACTCGTCCTCTTTGTCTATCTCCAATATTAATTGTATACCTTCCTAATGACGGTGTTTCAATAATTCCAGATGACGAATTTCCTATTAATGCCACAGAATTTTTTACTAAATATAAAAACGAATCTACATTCAAGTTTTCATAATAATACGCATTTTCATGTTCATCCACATAATTGAGCCATGAAGAACGTATGATATCAGATTTTGTATCTGCATTCGTCCCCATAAAAATAACACTCATTCCATTCATATTTTCCTGCAATGCAGTCAATACTTCTTTCACCTGATCTTCCATTTTCACATCAGTTAGTGTTTCGGGATGAAAAGCTACAACCCAATATTTTTGTGGAATAAGTTCTTTTACTTTTTCAATTACTTTCTCTTCATCTATCTTGCAACAATTTTCTGCCCCTAATGCCCCAAGATAAAATACTCTTTTAGGATCTTCTCCCAACTGTATTACACGTTTTCTATATTCTTCTGTACTGGTAAAATGATACTGACTCATTTTGGTAATAGAATGACGTATAAATTCATCATAATTGCCATATGTAACTTCCCCACCATGTAAATGCAAAATTGGGATTCTTTGCATAGCTGCTGCAATCGCAACCGCCATCATTTCATATCTATCTCCAAGTATAATTAATAAATCAAATTTATTATTTTCAAAATAATTTCCAAAACAATCTAAAGCTGTTGCCATGCAATGCATCACATTCGCATTACTGTCATTCTCTATATTTAGCGGAATCTCCAAATCGATTTTAAATCCATCCTGTCGTATTATATCTACAGAGTGACCAAACTTATCTTCTAAATGTGAGCCTGTAACCAATACTGAAAACTCAATATCTTTGTCATTATCTAATAATCTTAAAAAATTTTTTACTATTCCATAATCTGCTCTTGAACCAGTCGCATACGCTACTCTATACTTTCCCATACTAACCTTCTTTTACTGATTTATAATAGTTTCGGCAATTTTAAAATCAAGTTCTGTATCTATATCTATACTGCGCTCTGCCGGCATTTTATATGCGTAACAATCTTCTCTATACAGATTTGTATTTTCCAAAAAAGCCTTCACATCTGCCATATAAATTGCCCCATTTATCCTATAAAACGTTTCTAATTTCTGTCTTTGTTTATTACTGTCTGCCCGCAAAAATCCGGATAACGAATTATTTTCTGGTAAAGTATTACTCCACAATGGCGAATGCTCCATTTCACAAACTGATACAACCGCTATTGCATCTTTCTCTTTAAATAATTCATAAGCTTTTTTTATATCTTCGTACTTTCGCAATGGAGATGTTGGCTGTAAAAGCGTAAATGTATCAAATACAATTCCCATCTCCTGATATTTTTTCAATACTTCTTTTACAACATCCCATGATGACGCTACATCTGATGCATTTTCTTCTGATCGGTAAAAAGGTACTTCTGCTCCATATTGTATTGCAATCTCGCCATATCTTTCAGAATCCGTAGAAACCAATATGTGTGAATAAATCTCTGATTTCTTCGCTGCTTCTATGCTATATGCAATTAACGGTTTTCCATTTAATAATTTTATATTTTTATCTTTCAAGCCTTTCGAACCGCTTCTTGCAGGTATTATTGCTAAATTATTCATCTTCTCTATTCACTCCTTTACAAGAAATCAATTCATCTATTTCAAAATCTTTTTCAGCTTCTTTCCCCAACACCTCATACCAATGAATCGGAGAAATTCCATTTCCTGGTCTTTTACAAGTGATATTCTCTTCGGAAAACATTTCGCCTCTCATGATTTTTCTTTTTGCTACAATAGATTTTCTTGCAACGAATATATTGCTTCGTTCAGATTCAGTCACTTCTTTCGTTTCATTTCCAAGCATAATTTCAGCTTTATGCACACCTACACACAATTCTTTTAGTTCTTCTGGTGTAATAGACGCTTTATGATCAGGTCCTGGCATAGCTTTATCTAAAGTAAAATGTTTTTCGATAAATTTAGCTCCCAATCCAACAGCCACAAGAGAAGCAACAATTCCTTCTGAATGATCTGAAAGTCCGATTTTCCAATCTGGTGCTAATTCTTGAAGCTTATTCATGGCAAGCAAATTCATATCTTCCGGCTCTGTTGGATATTGTGTATTACAATGTAATACCGTAAAACTTGTGTCTTTACTTTGTTGCAAAACATTTATTGCATATTTAACTTCATCAATCGTAGACATTCCTGTCGATAGAATTACTTGTTTATTTTGACATTCAATTGCTGCTACCCTCTGTAAATAAGGAAGATTTGTAATCTCTCCTGATGGTACTTTCCATATATTCTGACCGATTTTTTGCAAAAATGAAAAAGATTCAAAATCAAATGGCGTAGAAAAAATCTGAATATCTAAAGTAGAAGCATACTGTACCAATTCCAAGTATTCAGTTTCCGTTAATGCCAATTTTTTTAACATATCTAGCTGTGAACCATTTCCATCATTTTTTTTCTGATATTCGGCTTTAGGGGCATATCTTGAAACAAGATTTTCTGGCACAAAACTTTGGAATTTAACTGCATCTGCTCCAGCTTCTTTCGCTTTTTTCATCATTTTTTTTGCCAATTCAACACTTCCATTATGATTGCAGCCAATCTCTGCAACAATTTGAATATCACTCATTTCTAATCTCTCCTCTTTATAACTCTAGCAGGTACACCTACTACAGTTACTTTCTCCGGTATATCTTTAATAATCACACTACCTGAACCAATAATTGCATTGGAACCGATTTTCAATTGACCGTTACACACAGATGAACTGCCCAAAAAAACACTATTTCCTACAATTACATTTCCATTTATGACAGAATTTGTTGATAAATGATTGTGATCACCCACTTTACATTCGTGTTCAATCAAAGCCTTTGTATTTATAACATTATTATTTCCTATCTCTGCATCAGCATTTATTACTGCCATTTTACCTACAAAATTCCCTATTCCCATTTTTGCACTGGCCGATATAATTGCTGAAGAATCAATAATATTGATTATGTTCAATCTTCGTTCTCTAATTCTGTCAAACCATAACTTACGGTATCCAACATCTCCAATAGAAACAAAATAACTATATTTTTCACAATTTGGAATATCTTCAAGTCCCGTACCCAAGATTGGTAATCCCATATGCATACCTTTTTTGTTGCTATCTATGAATCCACATAATTCATATTCTGATTTATTAATTGAATCTGCAACTGACTTTGCATGTCCACCAGCTCCTATTAAAATCAGTTTTTTCATCTAAAATCACCTCAAATCTATTTTCTAAGATACTCTCTCAGTTTATTCCAATTTTTTATACCTATTTTAACAAATGATGACACTATTCTTTTATTCATTTTTTACATATGTACATGTGGCTATCAATATAAACTTTTCCATTTAATCCACTCACTTTTATTCTATAAAATCGTTCTTTATTTTATCAAAAATTTCCTTACCCTCAAGACAAGATTGTGAAAAATAAATTTGTGAAACAAATTCCATACCATATCTCATTTCCAAAATATTTTTTATATCTCTTATCCTTTTTGATACAGCTTTACTATCCTCAATCATGTATTCTGGTTCATCTAACGTAAACTGTATAAGTTTTCCTGCTTGATTAAGCTTTATGCCCCCCCCACGAATAATGGACTCTGTAATCTATATCTGTGTACACTTTTTATATTAACCATTAAATCCAATTCGGATAATTTTTCAATTTCAGGCACAATACAACAAAAAGTATCTCCCGTTTCAATTAACCATTCTTGTATTTGTAAATATGCATTATAGACTTTTTTCAAAAAATCTGCCGATATTTTCTTTTGTAAATACCAATCCAAATTACCTGGATTTTTGCTTTTTCTCTTCAAAACTCGAACATTTATTTTATGTTGATCTGTATATAAATTCATCCCCATTCTATGATTACCATCGAGAAGCCTCATATCCTTATCTACTATAAATAAAGAATTCGGATCATATCCTTTGCTTTGATATGATGTAATTAATTTTGAGAAAGCCATGTTCCCATCTTCCTCCCGATGTTTATTACCATATGCTGCCCTACTAACCGTATTTTGCCATACAAATGTTTGTTTATTATATTCTACATAATCCTTTATATCCAAATACCTCGTAGTAGCTAGAAACTGATTATGTTCTACATTTCTTCTTAAATTCATTATATCTCCAATAGAAGCACTACATGACTGAGCCGTTCTACTATCATATAAATCTACCAACATCTTTTTTATACTAAACATTTTAATTTTCTCCTCCCAATACTTTCCATTTTATACGATTCAAAATAGTTGGTTTTGCATACTTTTCTGTCCAGAAATGAATATTCGCATTTGACTTTTCTAACTTCTTTTCAAAACTCTTCTGAAAAGTATTTCGTGGCGCTGGTAATATAATTCTTGGATTATTACGAATTATTTCTTGGCTATCTACATTTCTAATTAAAAAGTATTTTTCTACTTCATTAAAAATTTTTTTTCCTTTTTCAGTCAACACTAATACTGCCGAACACCCAAGACTATCTGTAAATTCGGGACATACTTTTTCCATTCCCCACGCATCTCCTATCAATAGATCACTCATAATATTCTGTCCCTTATATTCGCAACTCAAACATCTATTTCTTTCAAACAAACCATCTGTAAAGCATTTCAAAAAGTAACCATCATTTTTTCTAAACGTTATATGTTCAGTTCCATTCTTAAATTGAAACTTCAATCCATAATTTAAGCATCCTTTTGTTTTATCTCTCATAGACACTTTAATAATTGAACTTTCACTCATTCTTTCTTCTTCAGCTAAATATTTTTTCCATATTTTACGTTCTATAGATCCATGACATACAACTGCCAGCGTAATTAATTTATCACTTTTAACACACTTTTTTACTGCTGCAACTTGACATGGGACTCCTGAAAAAAGTACTATTTTTCCCTTTTCTACAATCTGCTTGATTTTCACTATGCAATCATTTAAATCACTTTTCACATATTTTGATCCCATCATTTTTTTGCAAATTTCTATCTCATTAGAAACAATATGTTTGGGCATAAACTCGTCATCATATATACAACCACAAACATATCCGTCCATTTCTAATACTTTTTGTGCTATTTGAAAAAAAACACCGCCTGACGAACTTACTTTTCTGATTTCATTGTTTTTGTTTTTAACTATATATCCCTCAATACAATTCAGTTCTTCTATATCTTCAGGTTTATTCAATTCAATACATACTCTTTCACATCTATTGCAATTAATACACTTTTGCAAATCAATTTCTGGATGTATGTTTTCATCAAATGATATTGCTTTGGTTGGACAAGCTTCTGCACATGCTGAACAAGAGTAACATTTTTCTTTAAAATCAAAATTTATCATATTATTTAAAACACTCACTTAAAGGAACTATTTCTGCACCATCTTTAATTACATAATTATATATTTGTTTAATTAACTTTTTCGCTTTTTCATCTGTATTTAATTGCCAATAATGAGTATATATAACAAATGGCACTTTTCTTGCTTTGCAAATATGATACTCATAAATCAGCCGTTCATAATTATCTATTGTGTATGCATTCAGTTCTTTATGCTTTCCATAGTTCATAATACCTGGATACTGTACTTTTTTTACTATCCTAAATCCCCAACGAATTATAAAATTATATATATATCTTAAATTTACTTTTCTATCTCTCACCCCAATAATGCCAGAGTAATTCATTTGAAGATCTTCTAATACTGAAATAGCTTTTTTATCAATACTATTATTAGGTGCAACAAATACTGATATATTCATACCTAACAATTTCTCTAAATGTTTTTTTCCTTTCGGTATTTCCTCTTTTAATTGACTACTACTTTTCCATTTCATTTCAGCAAGCCATTTGTTTTCACTTAGCTGATATTCATGTGAATAGCCATGTAACAATATATCAACTTTTCCCTGTTTATATTTTTCCTTTAAATATTCTAATAATTCTGTATTTTCAGCTATATCATAATATCCCATTCCAATTTCTTTTCCATATGGAAACACATCATCTCTATGAACTGGAACCGTATACGGCACAACTGAAAGAGATACACAATCATCCTCATTTAAAAAATCATATGCTCTTTGTAAATCTTTAGGTTTTGTAAAATATGATGTATCATCATCCCGAATAGCAACTTTCATTTTTTATCCTTTCGTCATCTCGAATAACATGTTTTCTAAATACTCAATCGAATCCCTTCTCTGTTCCTCCAAAATCGGAATCACATTTTTGTAATCTATAGAAATATCTTCTGCAGTCAAATTATCCATATTATGAATTATTCTATTTGATAATCCAAAGATATTTAAAGCACTATATAATCTGGAATTTTCAGATGATTCCTCTGAATCACTGCTTTTACAAAAAGAGAAAAAATTTCTTTGGAAATTTATCGAAAACATAGTTCCATGAAATGAATCTGTACAAATTAAAGCAGCCCCTCTTATCAATGATAAAAATTCTTTAGGACCTCCCCATACTTTTTTATAATCATTATTTTCCATTTCTAAATATGCTGCCGGAAGACTTATTATTTTCCAATTTGTTAATTTTTGTATCTTTTCTACAGCCCTTCTATGTTCTGATTTTTCTCCCAAAAAATAAACCAAAATATATGGCTCTTTAGGTATCTCAAACTCGCAATATTTTCCCCACTCTTTAGCAGATAATAACAATGTTGGATCTAATACACATTTAACTTCTTTTTGTGTAATACGGCTTAACAATTGCGCTCCATCCTGCTCTCTGCATGATAAAAAGGAAAAATTAGATAATTTTTTTCTATATTCCTTTTCTTTCTCGTCAGATAATGATTTTACCGCTAAGCTCGGACCATAACTGCCTTTTTTCGATTTGTTTTCAACAAATGGCAAAAAAAATGCTTCCGGCGAGTTCGCAACAAAAGGATTCCAAGTCTGGTCACTACCTACTACATATCCATCATATACTGGTGGATTTTCCATTAACTGCTGTGTAGTTGTATATTTCTTTTTTCCTACATGCAAATATGTTTTATAAAACTGTTCAAATAATTCATTCTTTTCCTTTATTTTTTCTCTCGAATCAGCCAACGCTCGATATTTTTTTCTTTCTTTAATATACACTGGCATTCTTTTTATTCTTAATTTAAGCATTTCATATCTTGATAGAGAATTATCTTGTTTAAAATCTATTAACTCTGCCTGATAGCCTAGTTGTTCTACCTTTTCCTGCAAGGCAAGAGCCTGCAGCATTGTACCGTAATTATAATAATGATGATATGTAATTATTCCTATTGTTTTCATAATTTATTTCTCCTAACGATGTAAATATTTTGCTAACATTATTTTTCCTTTTCTCATTATATTAATTATCAATTTTCTATTAGCAGCAATCAAAGCAACAAGAATGATTAATTGTATTATTACAGGCACTATAGTAAATCCACCTAAACAGACTATGAATTGTACAACTAACAAGATATACATTATTGTATGTTTTAGAAAATTCACTCGTATATGTATATACCTTTTACTTCTTTGTAATCTAACTAGCCAAATAACAATGTTAGACACAAGTGTTGCAACTGCAGCACCCATTACACCAATATAAGACACTAATACAAAATTTAATATGGTATTTACGACTGCACCTATCATAGTTGAATATGAGAATATTTTAGTATCTTTTACTGCTGTAAAAATGCTCCCTAAAAAGCCAGCCAAACCACCAAAGACGAAAGAAATCATCAATGGAGGAACATATTTCCATGCTACAAAAAAGCTCTTTGCATATAAAATATGTGCAAATGGAATAGTTAATATAATTAACATTGAACAACACAAAACTAAAAAACCATTATATGCCTCATACATATCAGCAACAAAATGATCACTATCTTCTGGATCAAAATCTTTTATGGCTGATAACTGCCATGCCTGCGTAAATATATCACTACATGCAGTCAGCATAGTCGGTATTTTATATGATACCGTATAAATTCCATTCGCAGTTGCACCTAAAATCCATGTAACAATATATCTATCCGATGAACTATTAATCCACCAACCAATTTTATTAAAAATTAACGGAAACCCAAATTTTTGCAATTCCTTAACTGTAGTTTTATTTACTTTATTAAACTTAATGTGTTTATGTATTTTCAGTCGTACAGATCCCCAAGCTACAGCCATAAAGGTTCCCAGGTAATTAGCTATTAAATATCCATTTAACCCACACTTCAGCACAACCAACAAAACAACATTTAATACACATGATGCTATTGTGGTAATCAAACTCATTTCAACCATATATTGTACTTTATCAATACCTCTGGCATAATTAGTCAGTACATTATACAGCCCTGTAGACAATACCATTAAATAAAATGCGACTAAATATGATGTATTAATTTTAAAGAAAGGAAGTATTCCTATTATAATTGTACAAATAGCACATAATACCATTCCTTTCAGGCAAACAAATAACCCGCTTGATATTACTTCATCGGATTCATACTCTTTATCAAAGCAAAATCTTAATATTGCACTTTCGATGCAAAGGATAATGATTGGTAATACCAAATTGGCAGAAGTACTTACTATGTCCCCGATTCCATAGTCTGCTGTAGATAAACAATTAGTATATAAAGGAACCATAAGGAATGCTATTATCTTAGGACCAAAACTACTTATCCCAAATAAAATAAAATTTTTCGATAAATATTTATATTTCTTATTCATATGAATTGCTCGTTACTCCTTGACCCAACGTCACTCTAATAAATGATGTCCTTTCTACTGAGCATAACATCACCGCAAATTGCGTTACGAAAAGACTATTCCAAAATACCGATTGACCAAATATTGAAATGATACATGTTAAAACATAACATTTACTATATAAATCTGATTCTTTCCATATATTCCAAAAAAGTTTCAAATATAAAAGCAATCCAAATACACCGTAAATTAACATACAATTTCCAATAGCATTAACAAAGCCCAAATATGAAAGATTAAGACTTAATTTATATTTACTTAATGCCACTTCTCCAGAACGCATATAATTCTCTACATTCATATATGGTATTCCTAATACTTTATAGATCAAAGGCGCAGCCCAAAACAATTGAAATCCCAACACAAGCCTAACTGAATTAGATGTATTTGTAACCGAAATATTCATCAACTTATTTAATGCCGTTGAAAAAATACTCAAGTTTGAAAATGCTCCTATACCTATTATCAAAACACCTACTATCATTAACGAATTAAAATATTTCCCTTCGCTTCTGGCACTTACAAACGAATAAAACAGCCATATTACTCCGGTCATTAATATTCCCGTTGAAGATGTCGATAATAAAATGCTTATCGAAATAAATACCATCCAAATATGCTTTTTTCTTTTCATACACATACATAAAAGCGGTAATATCCATGTACAGTATGCTGCCGGTTCTAAAAAGAAAGAATGTGGTCTATCATAACCCAATAAATAATTTTCGCTATTTGACTGCAAAAATGGAAATATATTAATTGTAGACACTGATTGTCCCAATATATATACCTGGAAAGATTGGTAAAAAATTCCAGCCATAACAATGATTCCTATAATTTCCCAGACCCTAAATAAATTTTCCTCATCAACTTTTTTATATATACATGATAATATTAATAAGTATAAAACTCTCTCTACCCAGAGTCCTGTATTAAATCCAGTTATAAACATCCTGAAAAAATCATGCACTATCATAAATAAGAAGAAGATAAATAAAGGTTTATATAAATAAAATTCTCTATACTTTATAAAATAAATAGCTACAACAGCAATTACACAAATTAAACCTAAATGAAGACCTGCAATTTCATACTGATTGATCAGGCAAAACAATGGGATAAAAATTTCCATCAAACTTATCTTCTTTTTTCGTCTATTATTTATTCCTTCATTCATTATTTTCCCTCACATCAATAATCTTTCTAAGGCTTTGACTACGCCATGACCTCTTTGTACCAATTCACATATTTTTCAGACATAATATCAATCGAAAACATATTACCGATTTCAATAATCTCTTCATATTTCCAATTTTTATCCAATGCTATCTTTAATGTATCTGTAACTGATTCATTACTTCTATCCTTTACTTTTAACATTGCCTCCGGATAATATAAATCCTGTGTTGCATCTAAATCCTCAAAGGTAACGCATGGTACTCCATGCATATATCCCTCAACAATAGGCAAGCCAAATCCATCATTTAAACTCAAAAATAAATTTACATCACAGAATTTCCAAAAAATATCCATTCGATCATTAAATCCGCCTAAAATAACATTTTTATGTAATTGATATTCCGCAATTTTTTTTCGGACTTCTCCATTATCTACTTCTCTTCCCCAAAGCACCAACAGGATATTTTCAAATACTTTTGTATTTTTTAATATTTCTACTGCTTGCATTTGATTTTTGTTTTTGGTTATATTTCCCACGAAAAAGAGAATTTTCTTACCATTTTTTTTGCTATACTGCAAATAAGCATATGTATCACTCAACTTTGGATATAAATCATTCTGCTTCAAACAATCGCTATAATATTCTTGAAACTTTTCTTGCGTTAAAGTGCCTTCTTCTCGAATAAACTTTGTATCATTTTCGTCGCTTTTTTTCGTTCCATTCGTGATAACAGTGATATTATTTGCTTTTTTTCCTAAATACTTTTCTTCTATTCTGGCTTTCATACCACTACTAATCACACTAATTGGTATATTATTTTTTTCTGCTTTTATTAAAAAATCACGTTCTATCTGCTTTTCGTATGCCGGTGCAGAAACTGAATCATTCAAACCAATTAAACCATGTAAAGTAACTGTATACCTTACTTTCATTTCCTCACAAATTCTAATATAGCTTTCTGTAATAGTTCCTATACCATGTATATGAACTATGTCCGGTTTTTCCTTTTGAATTTGTTTTCTAACATATCCGCCATCCACTTCATAAAAAACATGTCTGGCTTTATCTTTTACTGTAACACCATTCGCAAAAAATGCTTTTATTCCTATTAACCAATCCTTTAATTTTGCATTAGAAAAGAACTGTCCCCATGTATGAGAAAGGATTTTAAAATTCTTTTCATTTTTTCCCTTTGTAATAACTCGTGTTAATAAAACAACATTTTCTAATTCAGCCACTGAACTTACTATATTTTGAACCATTATTCCAAATCCAGTCTTATTTTTAGTAAATTCAATTATATTGTCATCATATATATACGGAGCAATAATCATTACTTTCATTTATATCGTCACCTAAAAAAATTTGTTTTCTGATTTCAATTCATAATAATGTTGTTCGTTTCTCATTTTAAATACTTTCGCCGGATGTCCTCCTGCAATTGAACATGATGGAATATCCGATACAACAACGCTTCCAGCTTGAATAATAGCCCCTTCACCAATTTTAACCCCTTGTAAAATTGTAACATTTTGCCCAAGCCAAACATTATCTTCTATCACGACATCACCGTCTATAGTCGTTTCGTCATAAGGAATAGATTTTCCCTCATAGTTATGATTAGAGGTTAATATCAATATTCCTCCTCCTGAATGAAAATTATTTCCAATAGTAACATTTCCATTTCCTGTAACTTTCATCCCATTAAAATGACAATTATCTCCGATATAAGTCTTAGATGTAAATTTACTCCAATGGTTTATATGTAATCCCTTTCCATATTGCTTGGCTGTTTTTTTACATAGATTTGTATAAAAACCTGTTCGTATTTTTTTTATAATTTTTCCTATCATACGCTTTTCTCCAATACTTCTGATAAAAGTCTATGTTCCTTATAAAGACAAACATATCCCAATTCTTTCAATTTGTTAAAATTTTCAGGATTACTCATATTATCTATTATTATTGGAATTGAATTGCATAATGCCTGATTCAATACCGTTGAATAAAGCGAAATTGCAGCACCAGATTGTAATAAAGATTGCTCTATCGAAATTTGGGTTGTATCCTCTACATCTGCAAAAGTAAATATCTTTTTAACAATATCCATATTAGAATATCTCGGATGTGGACGTATTGAAATTTTATTTCCACTCTTATATAACTGTTCCAATATTTTTGATATTTCCTTTAATACCTCTTCCGATTCTGCACCTAAATAATATGTATAATCATATTTCTGTGTTCTGATCCGCTCTCCATCGAATTTCAAAGAAGCCGGAACTTCAACAACAAACTGATTTTTATCTGCCTTCATAGAAGCTAATATTTTTCCATAGTATTCATCCCAAATATAGCATTCATCAAATTTAAAGAACGAATCTCTCATATAGTACATTTTTTCTCCATGCATGACATCTATATGCTTGATATTTCTTTGTTTACAGTAAGCTGTCAGTACTGAAGACGTAAAAGAGTATTCCGCACAAACCGCTATTGCTTCAGGTGAATATTCTTCAATGGCAAAACTATATCTTCCAATTTTAATCAAACATTTTAAAATAAACTGCCAAGAAAATGGATATCTACATATTATTCCTTTTATAAACTTTTTATCTTTTGCAGTTAATAAAGTTCCTTCTACCGGATTACTTTCAATTGCTTTATACCTTTTTTTCAAAGACTTTGGCAAAATGTTTTCCGGTTTACCATCTCTAAAAAATACCAAGTTTTTATGCTCTAGCCGATTCACCTGAACCTTTTTTCCATATTTGAACCAGTAGAGAATCGCCACTGGAAATGAAACCAGATTTAACAAAAAAGTGATTCCTTTTCCATTAAACTGCATCTGACACTTATACTGAAAATACGATCTTTCAATCTCATCTCGTGGATTTCCTAATTTAGCAATGTATTTTTTTTGTTTACTGACATCATATGAGAATAATGCGTCTTGCCTTCTTTCCAAAAGAACAGCCATTTTACGCAGCATATCATTCATACCCATAATTAACTCACCTTTTTAACGTACCGCACCTTTTTCCAGCATCCATAAATTAAATTTTGTAAAGTCAAAAATAACGATGCAATACTATTCTTATTATCTGCTTCCTTGAATAACTTATAGTGCCATTTTACTAATTTTAAATAGCCATGATTAGATATTGATCCTGACCGTTTTCTATACTGTGCCAGCACTTTATCATAATGATAACAGTTTGCCTTTTTGATTACTTTCAGCCACATGGCATAATCGTTATTCTTTTTAATATCTGCAATCTGTATTTTGCCAATCTTCTCCGCATCATACATTACGGTCAAACACCCCGGCCAACAATAACGATACATTCCCATTTTCGTAATCTTCTTAGGTCCGGTTACTTTCACTCCATTCGTCACATCATTTTCATCAATTTCTTCATAACTAGTATATGAAAAAGAGTATTTATTTTTTTTCATATACTTTATTTGTTCTTCCAGCTTAGTCGGATACCATAAATCATCACTGTCCAAAAATGCAATCCACTTACCCTTTGCATTTTTTAATGCTTTATTTCTTGATACAGCAGCACCAGAATTTTTTTTGTTTTTTAAATAAATAATTCGGTCATCATCATACTTCGATACAATCTCATCTGTATTATCAGTTGAACAATCATCAACTATCAACAGTTCCCAATTTTTGTATGTTTGCTCTAATACAGATTCTATTGTCTTACTAATAAATTTCGCAGTATTATATGAGGGCATTATTATTGAAACTAACTCGTTCATTACTTCAATCCTTTTAGTAGTTCTTTTGCTTCGTTCTGTTTTTTATCGTATTCTTCTTTACTTATCTGTTTTGTTTGGAGAAGATAATCCCCATAATCTGCAGCAGTTACACTACCTTCTTCTGTAATTCCCTCCTGCTTAATAAATGCTTTTTCAACAGTTTTAAAAAGAATTTTTAAATCACGCCCAAAAGAAACATGTTCTATATACTCCAAGTCATACTGCAATTTTCTATCCCATGAAATTGCATTTCTGCCACTTATCTGTGCAAGCCCAGACAATCCAGGTTTTGCAGTATGACGCATTCTTTGTTCTTCTGACATAAACACCATATCTCGAACTAACTGCGGACGTGGCCCTATCAGTGTCATCGTGCCATTTAAAATGCAAAATGCTTCTGGCAGTTCATCCAAAGAGGTAGATCTAAGCCATGCACCAAATTTTGTCAGACGCACTTCATCGGGCAGCAAGTTTCCCTCTGCATCTTTCTTATCTGTCATAGTCCGAAATTTATACATTTTAAAAATTCGTTCTTTTCCCGTTTTCGGATCAATCAGTCCAGGTCTATATTGAGTAAACAACACTGGACTTCCCAGTTTGATTCGAACCAGCAGAGCGATGATTGCATACAGCCAACAGAATACAATAATTGCCAATCCAGAGCAAAAAATATCAATCGCTCTTTTTATGTATCTTTCGTAAAATCCCATTTTACGGTACAATTTATGATTTTTTTCTTTCTTCATAAATCTCTCCTAAAACACTTCCTTATTCAAAGCAAGCCTTTATTACTTCAATAATTCTATCCTGCTGCTCTGCTGTCATTTTATTGTCACTTGGCAGACATAATCCTCTTGTAAAAATATCCATACCTACATCAGCTACTCCGCCTGCAATATACGCATTTGATCTGGCACGTCCGTTTCCATCTCTGACAACAAATGGATTCAAACGATAAATCGGCTGCATATGCATTGGTTTCCAAATTGGACGCCCCTCAGCATTAATAGATGCAATCGCTTCCAGAATCTCTGTCGGACAAGACTTTCCTGTTTCTTTTACATAGCACACATCCTGCTCGCCACGAACCTGTTTGCACATGGCTTCCTTATTAATAATCAGACAAGACAGCCAATAGTTTGGTTCAGAATTTTCCAGATCCATCGGATTCATAGATACTGGCAGTCCTTTTAATCCCTCTTTATATCTCTCATAAATTGCTTTCTTCTGTGCAATATGTTCGTTCAAATAAGGGAACTGACCACGCACTACACCAGCAACTACATTACTCATACGATAGTTGTATCCAAGTTCTTCATGCTGATACCATGCAGCATTTTCTCTTGCCTGTGTAGACCATTTACGAACTTTATTTGCAGCCTCCTCATCGTCTGTCAGGAAGCAACCACCAGCACTTCCAGTAATAATCTTATTTCCATTGAAAGAAATAGTATTATACTTTCCAAATGTACCAGTCTGTACCCCTTTATATGTAGCACCCATAGATTCTGCTGCATCTTCTACTAAAATGGCACCATGCTTTTTAATGATTGCATTTAACTCATCTACTTTACCCGGAGTTCCATAAAGGTGCGCAACAACCACAACCTTTGTATCCGGATAAATTTCAAATGCTTTTTCTAATGCAACCGGATCCATATTCCAGGTATCATACTCTGTATCAATAAATACTGGCTCTCCACCTTCATAAACTACCGGATTTACGGTTGCATCAAATGTCATATCAGAGCAGAATACTTTCTTTCCCTCTAATGCACCATGCCCAACTTTTGGCATACCATATGCTTCAATACCCGCCAGTTTCATTGCCAGATGCAAGGACGCTGTTCCTGCTGATAATGCAACTGCGTATTTGCAGCCGATATATTCACATGCCATTCTTTCTACTTCATTGATATTCTTACCAACTGTGGACATCCAGTTTGTTTCATACGCTTCTTTCACATATTCAATTTCCGGACCATGCATGGTTGGGCTGCTCAACCATACTTTAGACTCAAATTTTTCAAATTTATTATTTTCTTTAAACATGACTTTCTACCTCTTTTCGCCCAATCTCATTTTTTCAGAATGTATTAACTTGTTATTAAGCAATCTCTTTATTTACGTCTTCCGGTCTTTTAAATGTTGGAACAACACTCCGGAGAGCTTCTTTTGCAATCAGATCATCGCCTGTATCACACGCATCTCTAAGTACATCAATCTTTTTATAGATTTCTTCTTTACTCAGTGCATTATCTCTTTCAATGAAAATCATACTGTTGTCTGTTTTATCAAGTTCTTCTGTCTTAACTAACAGCTCCTCATATAACTTCTCTCCTGGTCTTAATCCAGTTTCAACAATTTCAATTCCCTGGACACCAGATAAACGGATCATGTTTTCTGCCAGATCCATAATCTTAACCGGCTGTCCCATATCCAGAACAAATAATTCTCCATTATTCGCAATCGCCCCACTCTGAAGAACAAGCTGTGAAGCCTCTGGAATTGTCATAAAGTATCTGATAATTCTCTTATCTGTAACAGTAACCGGACCGCCATTTGCAATCTGGCGCTTAAACAACGGAATAACTGATCCTGCACTGCCCAGTACATTTCCAAATCGTGTAGCACTGTATTTTACTTTTCCATGTGTGCTTGCACTCTGCACAATCATTTCACACATTCTCTTTGTAGCACCCATAACATTTGTTGGATTAACCGCTTTGTCTGTAGATACCATCATAAAGCGTTCTGCTCCGTACTCCTCGCAAAGCTCTACAAGATTCTGTGTACCGAATACATTATTGTAAATAGCTTCCACACAGTTATGCTCCATTAATGGAACATGCTTATGAGCTGCGGCATTAATAATAATCTGCGGATGGTATTTCTCAAACACTTTCTCAAGAGCTTTCCTATGTGTGATAGAACAAATTTCAATCTGCAGATCCAAACGGTTTCCGTAAGCAATCTTTAATTCCTGTTGAACATCATAAGCTCCATTCTCATAAATATCCAAGATGATAATCTTCTTTGGATTCATCTTTGCCAACTGTCTACAAAGCTCTGATCCAATGGAACCACCACCGCCAGTAATAAGTACTATCTTGTCTTTGTAGTAAGCATTTGTTCTTTCATCAGAAACTACTAATGGTTTTCTGAATAAAAGTTCCTCAATATCAAATTCTCTAAGATGTCTCTTTCCTCCTGCTGCATACATAGTCGGATAATCATAAACTTTCAATTTATATCCAGCATTCTTATAATATTCATAAAGAGCTTTCTTCTTTTCAGCATCCATAGACGGAATAGCAAAAATAATCTCCTGTACTTCAAATTCGCCTAACTTCTGAAGTGTTGCCTCATCTTCTGACCAAACTGGAATGTCATGAATTTCACGCCCAACTTTCTCTTTGTTTACATCAATGAATCCCCTTGGAATATATGCTGCTTCTGAATTATTCAAAAGTTCTTCAGCTAAACTAACTCCTACTCGACCAGCGCCAATAATTGCAACCTTGATTTTCTGAACTTCTTTTTCATTTCCCGCTTCTATACCAGAGAACATATGTAATAATGTAGAAAGAATTTTCCCTCTTGTTGTTTCCTGATTTCCACACTTATATGCATAGCGATACATCATACGAAGTGCTAACGCTCCTAAAAGGTTCAGGCTGACAAGTGAAAGCATTCTGGCAAATGTAATTTTTTGAACTGGAAGTAATAACTCCAGACACAGATAGGCAACAAAAGCAATAGAATCGGTAAACAGCAGCCGGATATAACATTGTATCCCACCATATCTCCATACCTGCCCATATACTTTACCAATAAGACGTGCTACAAAAATACACAGTACAGAGAGGCATACTTGTTGAAGTATTCCTGTAGTTGATAACTTATCCATTCCTCCATACAGAACCAACAGTATTACTGCTACTACTGCATACACAATCAAATCATACCCGACCAGCATCCATCTGATATTTGGCGTACTGTTCTGCTTTGTACGATTCACGTTCATATTATTCTCATTCGATCTATTATTCATTGCTTACCCCCCCCCACGAAAATTGGGTGGGTTTCATCCTTTCATAATTCTTTTTCAATTTTGTGGTTTACTTCTTTTCAAGTGGTGTAAACAAAACAGTTCCCTGCTCTGTTTCAGTTCCCATTTCAAGTACACTTGTTGATTTTACAATCGTTCCTGATTTTAACGTGCAACTATCTCCAACGAAGCAGTATGGTTCAACCACTGCATTTGCACCAACAACTGTTGCCTGACCAATAGTGCTTCCACAACCAACAACTGCTCTCGGCTCAACAATGCAACCAGGCATTAAATTAGCTGATGGAGAAATTGTAGAATCCATATGGAATAAAACCGGAATATTATAAAGTGTTTCTAATTTCTTATTCCATTCAAGTCTTTTTGTTCCATCATCACATGCAGCTATCGCACAGTTATATTCTGGATAAAAAGTTTCTACTTCTTCCAATTTTCCAATAGCACCTTCTCTGTCATTATCTACAAAGGAGATTGCCTCAAAGCAGCCCATTGACTCTGCTATCTCTTTCACATAATCTCCATATCTTTTAGAGGCTACAATTAATAATTTTCTTCCCATTTTCAACACACTCCTCATAATTATTTATTTTTATTAGGTAAGCTCTTCAACACGACGACTAGCCTGTGAATGTTCTTATTAAAAAGATCATTCGCAGGCTAGGTCAAACCTCCTTATCATAATATTTCAGCTTATAGTGTGGGTCAAAATAAGCATCCAAGAAACCATTCACTTTTCGCAGTTTCGCAACTTACTCGACACAACCATACAGAAAAATTATCATAACAAAATTCGACTAAGCCAGCGAAACCCTTGTAAAATCAAGGTTTTTCTTGGTTGTCCCTATTATACCGCTATCTCCTAAAAGCACATTTAAAAACTGTGGCAATTCATCTATACTTGTTTTTCTCATAAATCGACCAATTTTTGTTACTCTCGGATCAGCATCACCATTATATGTAGAACCATCTTCATTTCTTATATCTGGAGCATTAACCATCATGCTTCTAAATTTATACATTTTAAAAGGTATTCCATTTTTTCCTAATCTTTCAGCATTATAAAAAATAGGACCTTTATCATTAAAATAAATCAACGGTGCAATAACAACCGTAACAAGTAATATAAACGGAAGTGCAATTAATCCAATAATAAAATCTATTGCTCTTTTTCCCACCTTAACATACATATCTTTCTCCATCATATATACTGCTTTACAATCTCACAATAATTTTTAATCACATACTCCACATCTTCATCCGTCAATTTCGTATGAAGCGGCAATGTAATCTCATTCTCAAATCTCTTATAAGCATTCGGATAGTCCTTAATATCAAATCCCATATTCTTATAAGCAGTCATCATCGCTAATGGTTTATAATGCACATTACAAGCAATTCCTTCTTCAGCCATCTTCACAATAATTTCCTGCCTCTGTTCCAATGAAATTCCAGGAACTCTTGTAATATATAAATGTCCTGATGACTGATGGTCTTCTGTATAATGATTCAAGACATCAATTCCAAGTGGTTTGAATGCTTCATCATACTTTCTAATAATTTCTTTTCTTCTTGCAAGTAAACCCTTGTATCTCTTCATCTGTGCGAGACCGATTCCTGCAATCACATCTGTCATATTACATTTATACCATGTGCCTACAATATCATACTCCCATGCTCCAAGCTGAGTCTTCGCCAATGCATCTTTTGACTGTCCATGAAGTGATAACAACTGATACTGATGATATATCTCTTCATTATCAATTCCATCAATATCCTTCCAGACTACTGCACCACCCTCTGCAGTTGTAAAGTTTTTAACCGCGTGAAAACTGAAATTAGAAAAATCAGCAATGCTTCCAACCGGTTTGTTTTTCCATGTAGCCCCAAATGCATGTGCCGAATCTGCCATCACTACTACTCTTCCGATTGCCTTTTGTAACTCATTAGAGGGATGGAATAAATGTTTCTTACTTTCTACAACTGAAAAAATTCGATCGTAATCACACGGAACGCCACCCAGATCAACCGGAATAACTACTTTTGTTTTTTCTGTAATCGCATCTGCCAGTTTATCATAATTCATTTCCAGTGAATCATCCTGAACATCTACCATGACCAACTTTGCACCTACATGGCATACTACTGATGCTGTAGCCGTATATGTATAAGCTGGTACGATCACTTCGTCACCCTCCGTTACACCTAGTAGTCTTAAAGTCATCTCTGCACATGCTGTCTGAGAATTCAGACATACGGCCCTACTTGTTCCACAAAAATTTGCCACCTGTCGTTCTAACTCTTTCGTCTTCGGTCCTGTTGTAATCCATCCTGATCTTAATGCTTCTGCAACCTGTTCGACTTCTTCTTCTGTTATATCCGGTGGTGAAAATGGAATTTTCATAATCTATACTTCCTTTCTATTCTCATTAAAACAATGCAACTTTCATTCCTTTTTTCGAATTTTCTTCATTTTCTCTATGTTGTTTTTTAAATGCCGTCTTATTTACTTCTTCCGGTTTTTTGAATGTCGGAACAACCTTTCTCAACACTTCTTTCGCCTTCAAGTCATCATCCGTAGCACAAGCTTCCTTCAGCATTGCAAGTTTGTCATCAATTTCGGCTGCACTGAGCGCAGTATCTCTTTCGATAAAAATCATACTGTTCTCTGTCTTATCCAGTTCTTCTGTCTTTACCAATAACTCTTCATAAAGCTTTTCGCCCGGACGAAGTCCAGTCTCAACAATCTCAATTCCCTGTACTCCGGATAATCGGATCATATTCTCGGCAAGATCCATAATCTTAACCGGTTTCCCCATATCCAGTACAAACAGTTCACCATTCTGTGCCATTGCTCCACTTTGAAGTACCAGCTGAGACGCTTCCGGAATCGTCATAAAGTATCGGATGATTCTCTTGTCTGTGATCGTCACGGGACCGCCATTTGCAATCTGTCTTTTGAACAGCGGAATCACCGATCCTGCACTTCCAAGCACATTGCCGAATCTGGTTGCACTATACTTTACATTTCCATGTGTACTTGCACTCTGTACGATCATCTCGCACATACGCTTTGTGGCACCCATGACATTTGTCGGATTGACTGCCTTATCCGTGGATACCATCATAAATCGTTCCGCACCATTTTCTTCGCATAATTCCACCATGTTTTTTGTTCCAAATATATTGTTTTCAATCGCCTCAATGCAATTATGTTCCATCAATGGTACATGCTTATGCGCAGCAGCGTTAATTACAATCTGCGGATGATACTGTTCAAATATTCTCGCCATTGCCTTTCGATTCGTAATCGACGCAATCTCAACCTGTAATTTTAATTTTTCTTTATAAGCAATTTTCAGTTCTTGCTGTACATCATAAGCACCATTTTCATAGATGTCCAGAATAATCAGCTGTTTCGGCTGCATCTTTGCCATCTGACGGCAGAGTTCCGATCCGATCGAGCCTCCGCCACCGGTGATCAATATTACTTTATCTTTGTAATATGCATTAGTATGTTCATCCGCTACTACCAACGGCTTTCTAAAAAGTAATTCCTCAATGTCGAACTCTCTCAGATATCTTTTCCCTCCGGCAGCATGCATCGTCGGATAATCATAGATTTTCACTTTATAGCCGGCATTCTTATAATAATCATACAGTTCTTTACGCTTTTCTGTCTCCATAGACGGAATTGCAAAGATAATCTCCTGCACTTCATAATCATCCAGCTTCGATAATGTTGCATCCGTTTCCGACCATACAGGAATTCCCTGAATCTCACGTCCTACTTTTTCTTTATTAATATCGATAAAGCATCTTGGAACGTAGGATGCCTGCTCGTTATTCAGCAGTTCTTCTGCAAGACCAACACCTACGCGGCCTGCACCGATAATCGCAATTTTAATTTTCTGGATTTCTTTTTCACGACCTGCATCAATTCCCGAGAATATCTTCAGAAGCACCGCCCAGAATCTGCCCTGCATATCATTGCTGTTCCCGCATTTATATGCATAGCGGTACAGCATACGCATCGTTAATGCTCCAAGCAGATCCACACTTACAAGAGAAAGCATTCTCGCAAAAGTAATGCTTTCAACGGGGAGAAGAATTTCTATGATCATATAGAGCACACATGCTATTCCATCTGCAAAGATCAGGCGCATATAGCACTGGATGCCTCCATATCTCCACACTTGTCCATATATATTTCCAAGCAGGCGGATGCCAAATATGCACACCATAGATATACACATTTGTTGAAGTATGCCTGTATATGATAATTCATCATTTCCTCCGTAAAGCCGCAGCAATAATATTGCCGACAATAAATATATCAATATATCATAGCAGACAAGCATCCACCGAATATGAACTTTTTTCTTCTCCCCTATTTTCATAACCTGTTTCTCTTTTCCTATACTATTTCTCTGTTAATACTTTTTGCATCTTATCACTTACATTTGCTACTACCGCTTCATCCGGCCACATTACATACAACAGCTGCGATCCCGACGAATAACAAGCCTGCGTATCTCCCTTACCGGACGCTGCCTGCGATTCAATATTCCAGCTTGCTCCGTCATTAAGCTGCATGTTAATGAATTTTGCCATCTCATCCGATGTCATATTCGTCTCTACACAATCACTGACCGTTGCCAGAATCTCGTTAGCACTCTTAATGATTGCCGGAGATGTGGCTTTCTGAATAATCGCAGTCAATACCGCTTCCTGATCCTTACCACGCTGGTTATCTCCCTCTGCAAAGCTATATCTCTCTCTTGAGAAAGTAAGTGCCTGCGCACCATTCATATGATTTACGCCTTTATGGAAGCTATATCCATTCTTTTCGAACTCCACTTCCGAATTCACATCCACACCGCCAAGCGCATCCACTATCGTCTCCAGCGAAGTAAAGTTCACCCGCGCATAATAGCTGATATCTATTCCATACAGATTCTCCAGTGTTGCCATAGATGCATCCACTCCATAGATACCTGCGTGTGTCAGCTTATCCCTTGCATCACCCGATACACCCGGGATCGTAACATAATAATCTCTCGGCGTCGTTGTGAGCAGGATCTGCTTCGTATTCGGATTCACCGTCATAATAATATTCACATCACTTCGGCTGTTCGTTGTAATAGGACCAGCCACATCAATACCACTGATAAACACATTGAACGGTTCCTGTACATCTGCTTTTTTCTCTTCTTTTAATTTTGTCTTTATTCCATACTGATACAAAATGCGAACCTGATCCGAGAACCCCTCTACCGACTCATCGATCATACTCATATACCCCTCATTGAACACCGCCGCATCCACATTTCCATTCAGAAGTGCATTTGCCTCATCCGTCAATGATTCGTATTCTTCAGTCTTCACATCTTTGCCGACTTTCTTCTCGATGTCCTTGAACATCTTATCGGTATTCTTCTGATCAACTGCCGTCTGATAACCGAACCGGTAATCCTCGGCATCCTCGATGTTCTTCGCCGAATCACCTTTCTTCACGACCACGACCATGTTATCCGTCTTGTAGGTAGCTCCGCCGACTTTCTTAAGTACATCATCGGTCTTCATCATTCCCATACTAATCACTGCCAGTATGATGGTCATCAGGAGACTGATGATCATCCCCGTATAGCGCAGCACCTTATTCTTCGGATACTGCAGGATATGTGTCGCACCGAAGAGTACTGCCAGTGCCCCGATCAGGAAGATCAGGTACTTCTTCGGCAGCATCCCGCTGCCTGCCACAGTCACGATGCAGATTACCGATACCAGAAGCTGAATCAGTGTGATCAGTTTTCCTATCAGGTTTTTTCTTTCCATTTCCAAAAGTCTCTGTCTCATATCATTCATCCTTCGTCTGTTACTGTACAGTCAGTGTAAATGTGATCGGATCTGAGGTATTACCGTCACTGTCCTGTACGTAATACTGTAATGTATAGGTTCCTGCCTGGTTCACATTGTAATTACCGTCGATGTGAAGTCCGCGGAACAAGGTATCTCTGTCGTCTTTGTCATCCACTGCGTCTGTCACTTCATTCAGCGCATTGAATGATGTCCCTCTGGCTATCGTCTTCGCTTCTCCGGCAAGCTTCATTGCCGGACGTGTGCCATTCGGCTGCAGGGCCGCGCTTTGCTGGTCTGCGCTCTGCTGGTCTGCTGCCGCTGCATCCTGTGCGGTCTCTTCTGCCTTCTTTTCTTCAGCGGTCTTCTTTGCCTTTGCTTTTTTGGATTTCTTCTTCGTCTTCTTTTCCGACTTTTCATCCGTCTTCTGCGTTGTATCTTCCGAAGCCGTATCCTGTACGGTCTCTTCTGCCGCATCACTGTCTTCTGCTGCCTGATAGGTCACTTCCCGGCTTGCTGTTCCTACATTTTTCGCCTTGTCTGTGACACCGTAATAGACAACAGCCTTCTTCTTACTGACCGGCACAACTTTTTCTACGAACACCTCACTGGTCAGGTCTCCGTCTTTATCGTCCTGTGCCGTCACGCCTTCCAGAAGCTTTCCGTAGTCTTCACCTTCTGTATAGGCAATCTTTTTACTCTGGTCTACTTTTATCTCCGGTGCAGTGCGGTCCTGATTCTTATAGGTCATATATCCTGCACCTGCCAGTGCTATACATCCAGCCGTCAACAGGCCGGTAACCACGCGCTGGTTCATACGCTCACCCTCTATTTCTTTCCGTTTTCTCCGTAATTGCCATAGTAATTACCGTAGTATTTACCATAATACTTGTTCTGTTTCATATCTACTTTATTCAATACCACGCCGAGGATCGGGCAGTCTGCCTTCTCCAGCTGTTCTTTTACCACTCTGGCGAACTTGTAGCTGATCGTCTTCGCTGAGATGACCATCACGGATGCATCTGAGAATTTTGCTATAATTGCTGCATCAATGACGCTTCCGAGCGGCGGCGCATCGATAATCACATAATCATATGCCTGTCTTGCACCATCAAGGAAGGCTTCGAACCTTCTGCCGCCGAGCAGTTCTGCCGGGTTCGGCGGAACCGGTCCTGCGAATGTCACAAAGAGATTCGGTTCCTGTGTTCTTAAGATCACTTCTTTTACATCAGCCTGTCCGGAGAGGAAGTGTGTCAGTCCTTTCACTTCTCCTGTGACTCTGTGCCGTCCCACCAGGACGGATTTTCGAAGGTCTGCATCTACGAACAGGACTCTCTTGCCGCCTTCTGCGAGGGACGCTGCAAGTCCCATCGTCACGGTACTCTTTCCTTCGTTCGGTGTACAGCTTGTGAATACGATTACTTTCTTATCTGATCCGGAGAATTCGATATTGGTACGAAGTGTCTTGTATGCTTCGTTGCTCCGGTAATCTTTCGTTAGATTCTTTAATACTATCTCTGCCATGTCCTTCTCCTATCTTCTGCTTTTTACAGCATTTCTTGATTCTCTCTGCTGCTTTGCCCTCTTCGGCGCATTGCTTCCTTCCTGGATCGGGATGGAAGTCAGTACATTCAGTCCGAGGTATTTTTCTACGTCATCCGGAGTCTTGACCGTATCATCTAAGATAGAGATCAGTACAATTAATCCCATAGAGATGACAAGTCCGAGCAGTGCACCGAGCATCATGTTCTTCTTGACATTCGGGGAAGACGGGCTGGTCGGAAGGTTCCCTTCTTCTACGGTATTGACAGAATCCGCACTCATGATCTCTGTGATCTGTGCGCTGACTGCTTTTCTGAGTATGTCTGCGATCTGTTTTGCTTCTTTCGGATCATCGTCCGTCACACTGATGCTCATGATACGTGTGTCGGCCGGTGTCTCTGTGGTGATCATCTCTGCCAGTTCTTCCGGCTCTACATCAAGCTTCAGCTTGGAGATGGTCTTCTCCAGTACCGGGCGGCTCTTTACCAGTTCCATGTAGTCCTTTGCCAGCATGCTTCCTGTCTGTAAGTCTGTGTAGGTTTCGCTTGCTGAGGTGTTGTCATTCTTCGCCATAACGAAGATCTTTGTTACTGACGTGTACTTCGGTGTCACGAACATCTTCGTTCCGACGAACGCTACCAGTGCCATGAATATTGCAGACAGAATTATTATTGTCTTCTTTGCCCATAAGGCACTGAATAATTCCATCAGATCAATGGTAACTTCGGCATCCTGAATCTCCTGATTCATCATTCCATAATTTTCTCGGCTCATCTTAATCTCTCTTCTTCAGCATACTCTTGGCGTTGCTGTAGAATATCCTCCTTGTATAATCTTCTCCGTATCGTTTCTCTACGTGAGCGGCCGCCTTCTTCATCTTCGGCGGTCTGTGCTTTGTATCGTGTGCATCGGTTCCGACGCAGAATACCAGGTCGCGGTTCATCAGTTCTTCGATGAACTTTCTGATCTTACGGCCGGATCCCCCGGTGATGCTGTCTGCATTTACCTGCAGGTTCACACCCATATCGTACAGTTCTTCCGCAAGTTCTACATCTTCGGCAATGCAGTGATAGCGTTCGACATGCGCCAGTATGACTTCGTATCCTGCGAACTGCAGCTGCTGAATCCCCTGTCTGATGTAGCTGTATGTCTGTGAGGGCGGGAATTCTACCAGTACATACTCTCTGCGGTTCATCGAAAGGATCTTTCCTTCTTTTAATTTGTCTGCAACATCCTGTCCGAAATAGACTTCCGTTCCAAGGTATACCCGGAAGCGTTCATCGATCTCGTGTGCTGCTTCGCGCACAAGCTTTGCCCTTTCACGGAGCTTCTCTGCCGGCGCCTTTCCGCGGTGCGGATGGTGGTGAGGGGTTGCTATGATACACCGGATTCCTTCTGCGTATGCGATCTCAAGCATCTTCTTCGTCTCGGCAAGGTCTTTCGCCCCGTCATCGACTCCCGGCAGAATGTGGCAATGCATATCTATGTAACATTCTTTCATCTGGTGGTTACTCCTTTATTCTCTGCTTTTTTATCGGTTTCTTACAAGTTTGAATAAATTCATTATATCCTTTTCTTCTCTGCGCAATTTTTTGCGCACCAAAATACCCCCCCCCCCGGTATTCTTATCATTTCATACCAATGGAAGGAAGGGTATCTCTCAAGCTCTTCTTATATTTATACATTTTATAAGTGTTATGTAATATCTCTATATTTGGCTTTCTGTCTTTAAAGCACAAATAACTGGGATTATTATATATCATTTTTTGCCCACATCCCTCATCCATTCATAAACATGTATGATTTTATCATATCTTTAAGCAGGCTTCAACTATGTATCAACAATTTATACAATTTTACCCATTTTTTGTCTTTTTTTCGACATGTTTTACACGTCCATCTCTTCTTCGTAGTACTTGATCAGTGCCTGAGTGCCGAGATCTCCGCAGCCTTCTGCCTGAAGGAGTTCGTAGTTGGCAAGCACCTGGCTTAATACGTCCAGATTGAGATTGCTCATGTTCGCTTCGGTAAGGGCGATCTTCATGTCTTTGACGAAGTGCTTCAGGAAGAATCCCGGTGCGTAATCTCCTGCCAGGATCTTCGGTCCGAAGGTATCTAACTGCTTGCTTCCTGCCGCTCCGGTCGATACGGAATCGAGTACCGTCTGAAGGTCCAGACCTTTTGCCTTCGCATAGGTGAGTGCCTCGCAGACTCCGGATAAGATGCCGGCGATCATGATCTGGTTCGCAAGCTTGGCGTGCTGGCCGCAGCCGGATCCTCCCTGGTAGTTGATGTTGGTTCCCATCGCCTCGAATAACGGCATGCAGGCTTCGTAGTCTTCTCTGGAACCGCCGACCAGGATGGAGAGTGTACCGTTCTTTGCTCCGGTGTCACCGCCGGTGACCGGTGCGTCCAGTACGTGGAAGCCTCTTTTGGTTCCTTCTTCTGCGATCTTCTGGTCCAGCATCGGGCTTGTGGTCGTCATGTCGATTAGGTATGCGCCTTCTTTTGCGCTGTCTAAGATGTTGCCTGCATCGAAGTAGACTTCTTCTACGTCGGTCGGGAAGCCTACGATAGTGATGACTGCTTCTGCGTCTTTTACGCAGTCTGCTATGGTGTCGTGGAAGGTGGCTCCTTCGCTGATCACGTCTTCGACTTTGGATCTGGTTCTGGCGTAGATGTGTAATTCGAATCCTGCTTTCATGAGATTGCGGACCATGGATCTGCCCATGATGCCTACGCCGATGAATGCTATTTTGTTCATTGATTTTTCCTCCGTGTGTTGATTACTCTTCTACTTTCTCCACTACTTCGCCCTGTCTCTTGTAGATGCTGTGTGCCGGTACGAATCCTCTGACGCTTGACAGTGGGTAGATGTTGCTGTGGCTTCCGATCACGGTTCCCGGATTCAGTACGCTGCCGCAGCCGACTTCTACTTCGTCTCCGAGCATGGCTCCGAATTTCTTAAGACCTGTCTCGATCCTTTCGTCTCCGGCTTTTACTACGACGAGTTTTTTGTCGGATTTGACATTGGATGTGATGGATCCGGCTCCCATATGGGATTTGTAGCCGAGGATGGAATCGCCCACGTAATTATAGTGCGGCACCTGTACTTTGTTGAACAGGATGACGTTCTTAAGTTCTGTCGAGTTACCTACGACTGCACCTTCGCCGACGATCGCATTTCCGCGGATGAATGCGCACTGGCGGACTTCTGCGTTCTTTCCGATGATCGCCGGTCCGTGGATGTAGGCTGTCTGGAATACGGTTGCGGATTTGGCGATCCATACGTCTTCGCCGACCTGATCGTATTCATCTGCCGGAAGGGTCTTCCCGAGTTCTTTGATGAAGCCGCTGATCTTTGGAAGGATTTCCCATGGGTAGGTGGCTCCTTCGAAGATGTCTTTTGCGATGGTTTCATCCATGTGGTTGTAGAGGTTTTTGATGGTTAATTGTTCTGACATGTTGGTTCTCCTTTTTTATTTTTTAGTTTTTCCGGTCTTTCTCACCGGCTTCTTATAAAACTGCGCTGCCTTATTATAGCACGCCCGCATCTGATACTGATTGTTCAGACCTTTGACTGCAAGTGTGCGTCTTGATACAAAATCATCCAGCTTTTTCATATATTCATCTGATGTGATATCTCCGTCTGCCACATACGTCAGACCTTTTTCCCAGCTTGCCGTAAGTTCCGGGTTCAGGAGCGGCCGGATGGAGTGGTCTACGACATCGTAGATCATTTCCCCTAACATCGTCGGTGTGACGATCTGGGTCTTTTTATTGAGGGCCAGATATTTATTATTGAATAATTTCTTCAGTATCTCGCCTCTGGTGGCACTGGTGCCGATTCCGCTTCCTTTGATCTGGGCGCGGAGTTCTTCATCTTCGATGAGCTGTCCTGCATTTTCCATGGCAAGGATCAGTGAACCAGAGTTGTAGCGCTTCGGCGGCGAGGTCTTGCCTTCTTTGATGTCCAGGGACTGTACCGGAAGGCTCATGCCTTTCTTGAGGCTCTGGATCCTGGCGAAGAAGGCTGCATCCGTGTCTTTGTCCTCGGTACTGTCTGTATTATCGTTATTGTCGTTCTTCCTGCCCGGCACGCCTGTAACTTTCAGATAGCCTTCTTCTGCCAGTACTTTGAAGCTTGAGAAGAAGGATTCTTCTTTGATCTTCGTCACGATCGATACTTTCTGATAGACAGCCGGTGGGTAGAAGATGCTTAAGAATCGTCTTACGATCACATCATACACCCTCCGTGACAGATTCGGAAGTCCTTTTAGTACTCCCATGCCCTGTCCTGTCGGGATGATCGCATAGTGGTCTGTGATCTGTTTGTCGTTGACGTATCTCGTCTTCTCCAGTCCTTTGTGGCTGCCGAATTTCACGATATCCTGAAGATATGGCTTTGCCGGTTCGTACTGCATCAGACCGTTTAAGTTCTTGTGGATCTCTTTTGCCACTGCTGTCGACAGGACACGGGCATCTGTTCTTGGGTAGGTGACGAGCTTTTTTTCATATAGTTCCTGGATGATCCGGAGTGTCTCATCCGGGCTGATCTTGAACCGCTTGGAACATTCATTCTGGATCTCGGCCAGGTTGAATAATAACGGCGGGGTGTTTTTTTTTTTTTTTTTTTTCTTTCTTTTTTTCTATGGATACGATCTGGCAGGTCAGGGGCTGGCTGGCGTCTGACTCGCTGTTGCTTAGGCAGCGGATCAGTTCTTCTGCCTTTTCCTTTTCTTTGAATCCATTTTCCTTATAGAGGTCGAAGGATTCGAACCATTTTGATCCTTTGACTGCCCGCCATTCGCCTTCGAATGTTGCCCCTTTCTCTCCGATGGTGCTTAGGACTCTGTAGAACGGGGTCTCTACGAATTCCCTGATCTCCCGTTCTCTGCGCACGACCATGCCGAGGACGCAGGTCATAACGCGGCCTACGGATACGACGGAATATTTCGTATTCAGATAACTGGAGATGCTGTTACCGTATTTCAATGTCAGAAGGCGGGAGAAGTTGATTCCCATCAGGTAGTCTTCTTTCGCTCTTAAGTAGGCGGATGCTGCCAGGTTGTCGTATTCTTTTAAGTCTTTTGCTTCTTTGATCCCGCGCAGGATCTCTTCTTCTGTCTGGGAGTCGATCCATACGCGGCGGCGGTTCTTGCCTTTTACGCCTGCCTGCTGTTCGACCAGACGGTAGATGTATTCTCCTTCCCGTCCCGAGTCGGTACAGACGTAGATGGTGTCTACGTCTGTGCGGTTCAGCAGTCCCGATACGATTCGGAACTGCTTTGACACTGCCGGAATGACTTCATATTTGAATTCCTGTGGGATAAAAGGCAGAGTCTCAAGACTCCACCTTTTTAATGCCGGATCGTATTCTTCCGGATAACTCATCGTGACCAGGTGTCCGACGCACCATGTTACGATTGCTTCTGCCGATTCGAGATATCCGTCTTTTCTCTGTGTATTGATATGCAATGCCTTGGCGAACTCCTGCGCTACGCTGGGTTTTTCGGCAATGTATAGTGATTTTCCCATGTAATTGTGTTACTCCTTGGTGAGCCGATGGGGACGGGAATTACTGGCTTTTTTCCTGTCCCTGATGGCTTTTATTTTTTTCTGTGCCGGAGGGACAGGAAAAAAGCCAGTAATCCCCGTCCCCGTTGGTCTTCTTCTCGGCCGCCATGCTGTGCTTCTTCCATGAAGACTGCCTGGGAGTCCACAGCTTTTATACCGCCGGTCCGTTTCATATATGTGCCGTCTTTCTGCATGATCCTTGCTTTCACGTTATCACTTAACATGATCTTCAGGTCATGGTTGATCTGGCGTCTGATCTGCCCGTCTAATACCGGGCAGGCTACTTCTACTCTTTTTTCTGTATTTCTTGTCATCATGTCTGCGGAGCCGATATAAATTTTCTGCTCTTTGCCGGTTCCGAAGCTGAAGATACGTGGATGTTCCAGATAGCGGCCAACCACGCTCATCACTCTGACATTTTCCGTAAATCCAGGCACTCCCGGTAGTATACAGCAGATTCCGCGAACAATCAAGTCTACCCTTACTCCGGCGCAGGAGGCTTCGGATACTTTCTTTATGAAGTCCACATCTGTCACGGAGTTCATCTTCATAATGATGCGTCCTTCGCTTCCTTTTGCTATCTCTTCGTCCATCATCTGTAAGATACGGCTTTTTAGGCTGACCGGTGATACGATCAGGTATTGATAGCTGCCCTGCAGATTGCCGATGGACATATTCTTGAAAAATTCTGCGGCGTCTTGTCCGATTCGTGGATCAGCAGTCATCAAGGACAGATCGGTATACATGGCAGCTGTCTTCTCGTTATAATTGCCGGTTCCGACCTGTGTGATATACTGGATGTCATTGCGGTTCCTGTATGTGATCAGACAGATCTTGGAATGCACTTTGTAACCGTCGAATCCGTAGATCACACGGCATCCTGCTTCTTCCAGACGTTCCGACCAGTCGATGTTGTTCTGCTCGTCAAATCTTGCACGCAGCTCGATCAGCACGGTAACTTCTTTTCCATTTTCCGCAGCTGCGCACAGGTATTCCACTAGTCTTGCCTTCTTCGCCAGGCGGTAGATGGTGATCTTGATCGTCATAACGTTCGGATCTGCCGCGGCATCTTTGATCAGCTTCAGGAATGGATCCATGCTTTCGTATGGGTAGAACAACAGGATATCATTCTTTTTCACCTGTTTTAACATGTTTCCGTCCTGTACATGTGCTGATTTTTGCGGGGAGAATGGTTCGTAGACCAGTGCTTTCTTCATAGACTCCGGGAGATTTCCTGCGATGGAGAACATATAATCCAGTTTCATCGGCATCTTCGTGCGGAAGATCTGCTCCGGTGTGATCTTGAATTTCTTACAGAAGTATTCCTGCATTTCCGGTGTCAGTTTCTCCGCTGTTTCTAATCTTACTACCGCCATCCTGCGGCGTTTGTACAGGGTACTCTGCATGAGTTTCCGGAAGTCATCGGTAACCTCCAGTGCCTCATCGTCGGGAGATACGTCTGCATTTCTTGTCACGCAGATGTAGTTCGGGTCGGATACTTCGTACTGGTCAAATACCAGATCCAGGTATTCCATGATGACTTTCTCCATGCGGATATAACGGATGTCATGTCCCGGAAGCATCAGGATATCGGATACATAGGTCGGAACCGGTACGATTCCGAGGATCTGTTCTTTTTCTTTGTCGTCTTTATTCTTCCTGCTATTGATATGCTTCAGATTGGCTGTTACGTAGATATCTTTATTCATAAGATGTGGGAACGGGTGGCTGCTGTCTACGATCTGCGGTGACAGTACCGGCAGGATCTGCTCTTTGAAACATTTCTTAACATATTTCTTCTCGTCTGCCTCCAGTTCTTTAAAGTCCAGTCCGCAGACTCCGTATGGGGACAGCTCTTTCTTGATCCCGGCGTAGGTCTTGTCACGTTCTTTATATAACGGGGCAACTGCTGCGTAGATCGCATCCAGCTGCTCCTGCGGTGTCATTCCTGACCGGCTGTCTCTGTGTCTGTCGTCTGTCTGCACCATGTCATAGAGACTTCCGACACGGATCATGAAGAATTCATCTAAGTTACTGGTGAAGATGGCCACGAATTTCATACGTTCTAATAGCGGCACGCTCTTATCTCTTGCTTCTTCCAATACACGCTGATCGAATCTCAGCCAGGAAAGTTCTCGGTTCTGTGTGTAGTTCAATAATTCTCGGTCCATAGGGGCTTCCTCCGTTTCTTGCCATGGGCCATGGGGACGGTGTTTTTGGTTTTTTTAGTGTCCCCACCGGCACTTTGTAATCAGCGAGTTTATTGTATACTTTATTATAGCAAAACCATCTTTTATTCTCAACACTGAGATGTATCGTGTTCAGTTCGTGTTCAGACTTGTGACAAAACTGGTGTTCAGATTTGCGATCTGATTTGTGATCGGATTTTGTATCGGCAGGCGGGATCGGCTTCTTTGCTGGAGATATAACGTATAAAAAGGCGGGAACTGCGCCTTTTTACATGTTGCAGTTCTAATGCGTGTTCTACCTTTGTACTCATATACGCCCTATCTTCTTTTTACGTTTTATATTTTTTCAATATCACAATTTTCCCCTGCCGCCGGATTACCCGAGGGGCATATTCTGATAATACCACACAGAAAGGCGGTAGGGAAGATGCATCCACTTTAACATCCTTTCTTTGTCACTCCACTTGCAAAAAAATAATGTGCAGGATACTCTCTCAAATATCTTGCACATTTATTATATAAGCTAAAATTTTATTGAAACTTCCCGTTTTGACCTTTACGGGAATTTTCTTTGACAAATTTAACGAGGTTTTAGAAAGCGCTGTTGTATGAATTCCTTGTCGCAAGAGTTTCACTGCATTTAAATCTTTAAATACATTCTCAACGCACCAAGAAGCAGCAAATGTCCCGGATAAAAGCAATAATTTAAAAACTTATTCTGTTTCCCCCGCTCTCCATTATATGTAAGATTCAAGCCAAATCCCAACAAAGCCCACGGCTCCTTATACATTGACAGAAAGCCAAATAAAACGGTATATATCCGTTTTTCACGAAAAACATAAAAGAAATATCCAGCCAAAATTGCATGATACTCATAATCCAGTCCCAAAGCACTGGCTCCATAACACGCCACAAGCAAAACCAAGAATGTAAGCAGATAAAACACTATCCTAGGCATTTTTTTTGCTTTCAGGAAATCTATGATCCAAATCGTAACCATAGTAAACGCTAAAGTAAACATGATATTATTCCAATGTGGAGAATAATATGTACCTGAAGTGAACATATCAAAGGGTATTTCTGAAATGATACCAAACACCACCAGATACCCCAGATATTTCCATCTGTTTTTCGTTTTAAAATATCCTTCTACGAGAAGAAACATGAAAATCGGAAAAGCGATTCTTCCTATGATATCAAACAAATCACTGATAACCAATGATGTCCTTCCGTTTATATTCGGATAAAGAATTGCTTTATTTACATGATCTATAAACATTGATGCAAACGCTATATATTTCAACTTTGCCCCTGACATCACCTGTATCTTTTTCAACAGCTTTTTCTTTTCCATACACCATCTTCTTTTGCTCTAATCCCAAATAGATTCCGCTTCCCATGACCAGATTTTCCCATCTTGTGCATCAATTTCAAATTCATACTCTATCTGCTCATAAAATATTGTCCCCTCATATAACGACTTACCATCCTCATAGTCCAAACCGATATGTATATCTTTTTCCGTAGCACCCGGAACTTTATCCAATGCAATTTTTTTTGCTTCTTCTATGGAGACGGATGCATCGGAAGTTGCCTGGCTTCCGAAATCATTTTCGATTTCCATATCTTTCTCTGTGATTTCTCCTGTCACTGCATCTATCTCATAATCATACTCCTGATTCGTTACATAAAACTCAACGTCATATACCTGTCTTCCATCATCTACAGTAAATTTTATCCGTATATTCGTTACAGCCTCTGCTTCTACCTGAGCATCTGTCAATGCAATGCTTCTTGCTTCCTCTTCCGATATTATAGAAGTATTTCTCAACGGATCTTGTTTTTCTGTCTGATTTTGAATCTCTGCCGAAACATTTCCCGATTTATCGTTTCCACATCCCGCAACTCCCAAGGCAACCGAAAATGCTATCATTACAAATAATCTCTTTCTGTTCATATCACTACGATCTCCTTCTGTTTCTTATAATATGCTCTTGTCAAATAGCTATGATTCCTGTCAGATATCATAGCTGTCCCATTCCATCCTTTTTCGCTATTGTTTTATTTCTTTCTTCTGATCATGATCCACGCGAGAATACCGGCGCATACGATCAGCACCGTAATCACAATCCATATCGGGGTCTGATCCCCTGCTTTTGCAGCTTTATGCTTCCGCAATCAACTTCACACTATTTCCTGTATGGACTTTCGTCACATTCCCCTCTGCAGATAGATTTACCTCTGGGTCATTCAGTTTCCATACCGGATGGATCTCCATATTTGCAGTTACATTATCTGTTTCAATATTCCAGTCCTGTCCGTCGGATGTAACCCATTTTTCTACCGGTACCAGTAAAGCAGCTATCTTATCTGATGTAATCGGGGTTCCTTTATTGACTGTTACTGTTCCGGTCTGAAAATCTTCTGTTGTATACCAGCCTTCGAATACATATCTTTTTTGGTAACATTTGGTTTTGTTGCCTTTGTTCCGACCGGAATAATTTGAGAAGGTACTGTATCCTCTGTATTTGTGACATAATCTATTTTTTCTTTTACTTTGAAGAACTGCCATTGCTGGGTTGATGCATCTGTCTGATCACTGTATCTAAGTTCTAAGAGTTCATTCGTCCAGTTAAATGTCGCTTTGTCTTTCTCAATAGCCGGACTGCTCCCTGTTGTATATTGATAAGCCAGGGCAATGTCTTTATTTTTCCATGCATTTTCATCTACAAAATTAACTTCCATTCCATTAGCAGGTAATATAAGTTTTGCGCCCGTTCCACCCTGGTTACTTCGCCTGAATGTATCCCTTAGCAGTCAGTGCTTCGGCGCAAAGTACGGCTCCGCCTGCCGCACCGCGGACAGTGTTGTGTGACAGTCCGATGAATTTGTAATCATACATGCTGTCTTCTCTCAGACGTCCGATGGATACGCCCATTCCGTTCTCGTAGTTAACATCTGCTTTTACCTGTGGTCTGTCGTCTTCTGACAGGTACTGGATGAACTGCTTTGGAGCGCTTGGAAGTTCTGCTTCCTGTGGGAATCCCTTGAAGCTTTCCAGTTTCTCGATCAGCTGTTCTTTGGTTGGCTTCTTCTCGAAGTTGATGAATACAGCTGCTGTATGTCCATTCAGTACAGGTACTCTTAAGCACTGGCATGTGATCTTTGGTTCTTCTGCCAGTTTGATCTCGCCGTTTTCCAGTGTTCCAAGTACACGCAGAGGTTCTTTCTCACTCTTTTCTTCTTCTCCGCCGATGTACGGGATGATGTTCTCGATCATTTCCGGCCAGTCTTTGAATGTCTTACCTGCTCCGGAGATTGCCTGGTATGTTGTTACAACAACTTCCTTCGGTCCGAATTCTTTCCATGCTGCAAGTGCAGGTGTATAGCTCTGGATGGAGCAGTTTGGTTTTACTGCGATGAATCCGCGTGTTGTTCCGAGACGCTCTTTCTGAGTCTTGATCAGGTCGAAGTGCGCTGCGTTGATCTCAGGTACTACCATCGGTACATCTTTTGTCCAGCGGTGTGCGCTGTTGTTTGATACAACCGGTGTCTCTGTCTTTGCATATGCTTCTTCGATTGCTTTGATCTCGTCTTTTGTCATATCTACGGCACTGAATACAAAATCTACGGTAGAAGCTACTTCTTCTACTTCATTTACATTCTTTACGATCAGTTTCTTAACGCCTTCCGGCATTGGTGTATCCATTTTCCAGCGTCCGCCGACTGCCTCTTCATATGTCTTTCCCGCTGAACGCGGGCTTGCTGCTACTGTTACTACTTCGAACCAAGGGTGATTTTCAAGCAATGAGATAAAACGCTGTCCAACCATTCCTGTTGCTCCTAAAATACCTACTCTTAATTTCTTCTCCATCTTCTTTTCTCTCCCTTTCTTTTGTTCTTATTCAGCCATGTATTTCTTATAAGCTGCGATCGACTTCTCCATCGCATCCTTTCCCGGTGCTCCGATCGTGATACGCTTATTCACACATGTCTTAAGATCAATTGCTTCATATATGTCTTCTTCAAATACCGGTGAGATCTTCTTGTACTCTTCCAGCGGAAGTGCATCTAACGGGATCTTCTTCTCGATACAGGTCAGCACAAGTTTTCCTACGATGCCGTGTGCATCTCTGAATGGTACACCGTGATTTACCAGATAGTCTGCTGCATCTGTTGCGTTGGTGAATCCGTGTTTTGCACTTTCTTCCATGCGGTCTTTGTTGAACTGCATGGTCTTTAACATACCGGCAAATAATGTGATACATCCCTTTGCGGTATCCATGGCATCGAATGCCCATTCTTTATCTTCCTGCATGTCTTTATTGTATGCAAGAGGAATACCTTTCATCGTTGTAAGCAGTGCATTTAATGCACCGTATACGCGTCCTGTCTTACCTCTTACGAGTTCTGCGATATCCGGATTCTTCTTCTGCGGCATGATACTGCTTCCGGTACTGTATGCGTCATCGATCTCCACGAACTGGTATTCATTCGAATTCCAGATGATGACTTCCTCGCAGAATCTGCTCAGGTGCATCATGATGATGCTGAGTGCAGATAACAGTTCTAATAAGTAATCTCTGTCTGATACCCCATCCATGCTGTTGAGTGTCGGTCCGTCGAATCCAAGTAATTCGGCTGTGTACTCACGGTCCAGCGGATAGGTTGTCCCCGCAAGTGCTCCGGAACCGAGCGGACAGGTATTCATACGCTTTGCGATGTCCTGCAGTCTCTCGTGGTCTCTGCGGAACATTTCAAAATATGCTCCCATGTGGTGGGCCAATGTGATCGGCTGCGCTTTCTGAAGGTGTGTGAATCCAGGCATGTATGTCTCGACATTTTCCTCCATCACGTGAAGGATCACTTCCAGAAGTTCCTTTACCTGGGCATCGATCTCATGGATCTCGTCTCTGGTGAAAAGCTTCATATCTAATGCAACCTGGTCATTTCTGCTTCGTCCGGTGTGAAGCTTCTTTCCCGGATCGCCGATGCGGTCGATCAGTGTTGCTTCCACAAAGCTGTGGATGTCTTCATATTTATCTGATATCTCTAATTTCCCAGATTCTACATCTTCCAGGATGCCATTCAGTCCGTCTGTGATCTGTTCTTTTTCTTCTTCCGTTAAGATTCCCTGCTTTGCAAGCATTGCTACATGTGCAAGACTGCCTTTGATATCCTGCTTATAGAATCTTTTGTCAAATGTAATGGAAGCGTTGAAATTATATACTAACTGGTCTGTTTCTTTTGTGAAACGTCCTCCCCATAACTGTGCCATATGGATTTCTTCCTTTCATTTTTAAGTTTACTGTTTCCGATTTTAACACATTTCCGCGTAAAAGCAAATATTATTGCAGAAATTTACATATTTATTCACCCTGAAACGTGATTTTTTTCTTAATCAATGCAATTTTCTAATTCGATTTATGCATTTTCACTGTTCTTTTCGTGCCTGCTGTTCTTCCAGGCGCTGACGCATGGAGAATTCACAGCCACAGTAATCCTGCCGGTAAAGCCCGTACTGTGCGGATAATTCTACGGACCGCTTATATCCGTTCTTCTTTTTGAAATCCGATGTCAGATATGCCACGCCATACTCTTCTGCAAGTTTTAATCCTATCTCATTCAATTTTGCTGCATTCTTAAGCGGGCTGATGCTGAGCGTCGTCGTGAAGTACTCATATCCTCCGGCTTTTGCAATCTCTGCAGCCTCTCTTAAGCGGAGTTCATAGCATTTGAAGCAGCGCACGCCGCCTTCTTTTACTTCTTCCAGTCCTTTTGCCATCGCATAGAATTTCTCTTTCTCATAGCTGCCCGCAATGAACTGCACCGGATATTTCGTATGCATCGCCCTGATCAGTGTCTGCTGTTCGACGATGCGCTTGCTGTATTCGCTCTCCGGGTAAATGTTCGGGTTGTAATAAAGTACCGTGATCCTGAAGTAATTGCTTAAGTATTCCAGCACATAACTGCTGCATGGGGCGCAGCAGCTGTGAAGCAGAAGCGTCGGGACTTTTTCCTCTTTTTGCAGATCCGTGATTAATTTATCCAGTTCTTTTTGATAATTTATTTTTTGTAACATGTAATGACCTCTCCTGGTGTGTTAATGTCTTTCTGGCATTTCCATATCAGCATTTTACCACACACACCACATTTATTCACCTGTTTTCTGTCTGCGGCATATCTTACTTATATAGGTTATTTTTCGCTTGTAGGAGGTCTTCTATGGAACCGGTTCGGGAACAGATTTTAAATCTACAGCACATTTCTTACACGTATCATACTCTGCAAGGGGAGACCCTGGCTCTGTCTGATATCTCATTTTCATTGAAAAAAGGCGAATTTGCCGCCATTGTAGGTCCCTCCGGGTGTGGCAAATCTACACTGCTTTCGCTGATCTGCGGACTGCTGCCTTGTACAGAGGGGCAGATTAAGATCAACGGAAAGCCTTTGAAAGAGAGCACGACAAATGTCGGCTATATGTTACAGCACGATGAACTCTTTGAATGGCGCACGATTTATAATAACGTAATCCTTGGGCTGGAAGTCCAGCACGCACTGACAGCGCGTACGAAGCAACGGGCACATGAGCTTCTTGACATCTATGGACTCGGTGACTTTAAGAATGCAAGGCCTTCGGAGTTGTCCGGCGGGATGCGGCAGCGTGCTGCCCTGATCCGCACACTCGTCCTGGAGCCGGAGCTTCTTCTTCTGGATGAACCTTTTTCTGCCCTGGACTATCAGACCAGGCTTCAGGTTGGCGATGACATCGGGCAGATCATCCGGAATGAAGGAAAATCTGCACTTTTGGTCACGCACGACCTGTCGGAAGCGATCTCACTTGCCGACCGCGTCATTGTCCTTTCTAATCGTCCGGCAACAATCAAACAAACGATTCCTCTGCTGTTCCATCTGGAGCACGATACTCCGTTGAACCGCAGAAGTGCGCCGGAATTCAAGAATTATTTTAATCTGATATGGAAGGAGTTAAATGAAGATGAACCGAATGTCAAAGACTGAGATTCCTGCTGCCTCTGGCACAAATATCACTTCCAATGCAAGTGCCATCTCTACCGTCGCCTCATCTTCTACAGCGCAAAGAACCTTTTTATCAAAGTACCGGCTGCACAAAAAGTTCGTAGCTGCTGCCCGGATTCTCCTTCTTGTTGTCTTCCTGTCTGTCTGGGAACTGACCGCCTCACATCAAATCATCGATTCTTTTATCTTTAGCAGTCCTTCTAAGATTGCCCGGTGTTTTCTCGACATGGTCGCAGACCGCAGCATCTTCCTGCACCTTGGCGTCACCTTATATGAGACGATCGTAAGTTTCCTTCTGGTTATCGTCTTCAGTATCCTGACGGCGGTGCTTCTGTGGTTCAGTAAGAAGCTTTCAGAAATCCTGGAGCCGTATCTGGTTGTTCTAAACAGTCTGCCAAAATCCGCCCTGGCCCCGCTTCTCATCGTATGGCTCGGCGCCACACGTACCACCATCATTGTTGCCGGTATGTCGGTGGCTATCTTCGGAAGCATCCTGAATCTGTATACCAGTTTTATGTCCGCGGATCCGGGAAAGATGACGCTGATCTATACACTGGGCGGGAAACGGCATCAGGTACTGACTAAAGTTGTGCTTCCAAGTTCGATTCCGGCGATCATCAGCAATATGAAGGTAAATATCGGATTGTGTCTGGTCGGGGTGATCATTGGGGAATTTCTTGCTGCGAAAGAAGGGCTGGGGTATCTGATTATTTATTCCAGTCAGGTGTTCAAAATGGATTGGCTCCTCATGAGCATCTGTCTTCTCTGCCTGTTTGCCATGTGTTTGTATGCACTCATCAATCAGCTTGAATCCTGCTACCTAAAAAGAAATAAGAGATGAGCCTCTCCGTTCATCTCTTATTTCTCCTCATTCAACTAATTGAAGTCCATAATTTCATTCCAATAATTCCCATAACAAGAAAGGGACCAAGAGCAAAACTGTCCTTTCGTCCCATCTTTCCTGCTGCCAGCATCATGCTTACATATATGCCGCTCAATATGATTCCCAGCATTCCTGCATATGTGATAACTTTCACGCCATTCAGGAAACCGGATACCGCCATCAGCTTTATATCGCCGCCTCCAAATCCGCCTTTTAACAGAACTGTCAACACCAGCATTGGTACTGCAATGGCCACAGCACCCAGACACCGTTCCTGGACAGACACTCCCACACGGAATAACATTTCCATACAGGCAAGTGTCAGGATTCCTATATGTGTCCACGGCTCAATGATCTGATATTTCCAGTCCGCATAAGCAATACGGCATAAGATCATCAGGTAAACAACCGTAATTCCATACTCTGTAATTTTCAAACATTCCTTTCCGTTTTCTCACTGTTTATCTCATTTAGTAACATTTCTTACATGGTTCAAGTCCCTGCGCTTCCGCTTCTGCCCGGGTCTCTTCTTTTGCCGTATTCGGATTCATATTTCCACAGTGATTCGTCTTGTGGTATTTTTTTCCTGTCGCAGACACCCATACATGCTCTCCTGTTGCTGTCTGTGATGCCTCCTGCTGTACTTCCGACGTACTCTGCGTTCCCTGATCCGAATCGTCTCCCGGTGTATAGTCATTACACGGTTCCGCACTCCAGTTCAGATTCGCGCCGTCGCTGGTCACAACGATTGTTCCTTGCTTATCCGTCCTGTATACCTGAATATCCATACTCTGGAGCTTATCCATGGTATCTTTGTCCGGATGTCCATATTTATTATTCGTTCCGCAACTGATCACCGCATATTCCGGCACTGTCTTCTGAAGAAAATCCCATGAGGTCGCTGTTGCAGATCCGTGATGCCCCGGGACAAGCACATCACAACTTAAGTCGATACTGGAATTACACATTGCTGCTTCGCTTTCGTGCTCCGCATCTCCAGTAAATACAAAGCTGTTTTCACCATTCATCAACTTGATTGCTACTGAATTATTGTTGCTTCCCTTCGCCTCTATCGTCTTCGGTGCAAGGATCTCGAATGAGCCTCTTCCAAATTTATACGTCTTTCCAACCGCCGGATGTTGCATCTTAAGTCCATCGGCTTTGACCGCTTTCACAAATGACTGATACAGCTTGCTCGTATGCACATAGTTGCTGGATATGACATTTTTCACATCAAATGCATTCAGGCATCCAATCAGTCCTGCCATATGATCCGCATCGTAGTGGCTGCTGATCAGGTAATCAATTTTCGATACGCCATGTTCTTTCAGATAGGATACTACGAATCTTGAAGTCTTCCTGTCCCCACCGTCATAAATCATCGTCTTTCCTTCCGACTGGGCCAGAATAGACAGTCCCTGTCCTACGTCGAGGAAATGTACCTTCATCTCACCGGATTGTGTGACCGCATTCTTTTCTGCCGCCTGCACCGGCATCCGGATTCCGACACCTGCCATTGCAAGCACCATAAGCAGCTGTATCAATGCTGCTGCCAGTCGATGTCTCCATGTTTGTTTCCATATTTGTTTCATCTGTGTCTTCCCCTTTCACATCCACACATTTATTATACACGAAATCCCTCACTCTGTGTATCCGGACAATTTCTTATCCGAACAGTTACTTTTACATACTCAGGCAAAAAAATAGAACCCTTTTCCAAGGATTCTAAAAAAATAAGCTGGAAATCGGACTTGAACCGACGACCCCTTCATTACGAGTGAAGTGCTCTACCGACTGAGCTATTCCAGCATGTATCTGTGACAGCCACGTCTATAATTATACCGCATTTTATTATATTTGCAAGTACTTTTTCAGGAAAATGTGTAGTGAATTACACATTTTCCTTCATATGCACTGCCATCTGCGGATACGGAATATCAATTCCATTTTCATCCAGCAGGATCTTGATCTCTTCGAGCAGTCTCCATCTGGTTTCCCAATATTCCTCATTCTTCACCCATGCACGGATTCCCAGTACAACCGCACTGTCTGCCAGCTCATGAACAAATACATTGATCTGTTCGTTCTTGATGATACATTCATCTTTGATCAGCAGATTTTCGATCACTGATTTTGCCTGTCGGATATCCGCATCATAAGAAATACCCACACGCAGATCAAGCTGCCTTTCATCTTTTGCCGTTGCATTGGTAATACTGTTGTTGGTCAGCATTCCATTCGGGATTACGATCGTCTTGTTATCAATTGTACTGAGTTTGGTATAGAAGATCTGGATCTCTTTTACGGTTCCTTCTTTTCCGTTGGTATCCTCGATAATATAATCTCCGACTACAAACGGTTTTAATAAAAGGATCAGGACTCCGCCTGCAAAGTTCGAAAGGCTTCCCTGTAATGCAAGACCGATTGCCACACCACCGGATGCCAGTACTGCCGCTACGGACGTTGTATCGAATCCAAGACTGGAGATCAGACTGAAGACAAGCAGGGCATACAGTCCATATTTTAGCAGGGAATCTACAAACTGCTCCACTCCTTTGTCCGCACCGGAGCGCTCAAAGGAACGTCTGACGATCTTCCGGATCCACCGGATCACCAGCCGGCCGATAAAGAATGCTACCAGTGCCGCCAGCACTTTCAATCCGAACGTGATCAGTCCCGGTATACTGTCCTGTACATATTGTGTCAGCTGATTAACCTGTTTGACCGCTTCCTGGGTCGCATCGGTTACTTCCTGCGTCGTATCTGCAATTGTTGTATCTGTCATATGTTATACTCCTCTTGTTGTCATCTGTTTCAGCGCAAGAAATGCGCTTACATTTCCCCTTTTATCTCCGGTAGTCCTGTGCGAGAACAGAATATCCGGATTGCAGTGTGTGCATACATTGGTTACCGCAATATGATCTTCGCGTATTCCGGCTTCTGTGAATATCCGTTCATTGGCACGCCAGAGATCCAACTGGTATTTCCCGTTTTCTTTTTTATAAAACAGCTCCGGCCAGTACGCTTCGTCAAAGCTTTCCCTGAATTGCTGTATCACATCCCCGCTCACTTCATAGCAGTCCCGGCAGATGGACGGACCGATTGCCGCAATGATATCTTCCGGATCAGAGCCATATGTCTTCTGCATCAGTTCTATGGTAACTTTTCCTATCTTACCGACGGTTCCTCGCCATCCGGAGTGTGAAAGACCGATCGCCTTCTTCACCGGATCAACAAAATACAACGGCACACAGTCTGCGTAAAATGTAACCAGACAGATTCCCGGCACATCTGTGATCATTCCATCGGTCTCCTGAAAACGCTTTCCCCTGTCTCCGGCTTTTACTACCGCTACATTGGTCGTATGGGTCTGATTGGTGAATGTCATATCTTCCGGCTGTACACCGATGGCTCTGGCAATCCTTCTCTGATTCTCCCTGACATCTTCCGGATCGTCACCTCTGGTTGTACTGATATTCATCGTTGCCCAGCATCCTTTGCTGACACCGCCAAGTCTGGTCGAGAATCCATGATTCACGATTCCGGTCTCTTCCAGCATCGGATAACTTAAGAACGGGACACCGTTCACTTCTTTTTCATCAAATATATGGTCCTGATTTTTATAATGTAAGCCCAGATTCATGCCATATTCATCCTTTCTGTTCCGGATCTCTTCCTATCCTGTATAATCAAATGCATTCCGGTAAAGTGTCACCTCATGATTCTCAATGCTCACCACATCGAATCTGCATGGTACCTCATCGATTCCGTTGACCGTCATATAGCAAAGTGCACTTTTGGAAATGATTCTCTGTTTGGCTGGATTTACAGCCTCCGCCGGATGTCCTTTTTTATCTGAAGCGCGATATTTCACCTCACAGAAGACTAGATATCCCGCTTCTCTTGCTATGATATCAATCTCTCCGGTCTTACACCGGTAATTATACTCCAGGATCTCATATCCTTCCTGCTCGAGATATGCACCGGCAAGCCGTTCATAATGGCTTCCGGTCTCCCGGTTATTCTTCCGTTCTCTTCCTGTATCTCCGGCCATAGTCCTCCCGTTCATTTTAGCAAACATTCTTACAACTTTGCTGTCTGTGATATATTTTTATATGTATTTTTTTATAAATGTCATTCTGTGGATCGGTGATGGTCCCAGTTCTTTCAGGCCTTCGATATGTTTCTTCGTGCCATATCCTTTATTGGCAGCGAAATCATACCCCGGCATCACTGCATCATACTCTACCATCAGGCGGTCCCTGGTCACTTTGGCAATGATGCTTGCCGCTGCAATGGACACACTTTTGGCATCTCCTTTGATGATCGGCACCTGCCGGATATCGACGCCCGGTATCGTCACAGCATCGTTCAGAAGCAGATCCGGCTGTACCTTCAGGTTCCCTATCGCCATGCGCATCGCCTCATAAGTCGCCTGCAGGATATTGATCTCATCAATCCTTGCCGGACTTACGATCCCGATTCCTGTCGCCACTGCACGCTCCATGATCTCATCGTAAAGTGCCTCCCTCTTCTTCTCCGAAAGCTTTTTCGAATCATTCAGATACAGGATCGGATCATCTTTTGGCAGAATGACCGCTCCTGCTACCACCGGACCGGCAAATGGCCCGCGGCCGACTTCATCGATCCCACAGATATAGGTACAGTCGCTGTATTCTTTTTCATAGACGCTCATTGCTTCGGTACGCTCCAGTTCTTTCTGAAGCTTTTCCTGTTGTTTTTTCAGTTTTTCTTCTTCTCGTTTATTCATGTCGGATCACTCCTATATTGTCAAATGGATAGATACGCACCCAGGCTCTGCCGATCAGATCCTTCCGGGTCAGCACTCCTACCCCCGGATCTCTGCTGTCCATACTGTGATTACGGTTATCTCCCATCACAAAGTATTCATCATCTCCCAGCATAACCGGTTCTGCAGCCGTCTGCGGATCCTTGATCTTCTCCTTCCCATAGATATCACTGGTCAGGCGTTTTCCATCGATATACACATATCCGTCCCGGATCTGCACAGTCTCACCCGGCATTCCGATGATACGTTTGATATAATATGTATCTTCTTCATATTTATACGGAAATACAATGATATCATAGCGTTTCGGATCCCGGAACCGGTAACTGATCTTATCAACGATCAGATTGTCTCCATCCTGTAATGTCGTCTCCATGGAAGAGCCGCTTACCATCGTCCGCTGTCCGACAAAGGTGATGATCAGATAGGTCAGACCGATGATAAGCAGTATATACACAAGCCATCCGCCGAGTTCCCCCAGGATGTCTCTTTCTTCTTCCTCTCTCTTTGAATGTCTGGACATATTCGTGCGTGTCCTTTCTAATATGCATCCGGATATTCCAGAGTCAGTCTTCCCAGGCGTCCGTTACGGAAATCATCCATCAGAAGGACAGACGCTTTCTCTGTATCCAGTTCATTTCCGCGTACCAGGCAATGTCTGCTTTCAGCGATCCTTGCGATCATGCCGTATGGATCCGCATCTTCTTCTACGTTATATTTACTCTCCAAAACTCCCGGATAATTCTTGTTCATAAATGTCACAAGCTCTGCTGCCAGTTCTTCCGTCTGCAGGATCTCATCCTTGATCGAACCGATAAATGCAAGCTTAAGACCTACTGCCTGATCTTCGAATCTTGGCCATAAGATTCCCGGTGTATCAAGAAGTTCTACATTCTTATTCAGTCTGATCCACTGTTTTCCCTTGGTCACACCCGGCTTGTTGCCCGTCTTCGCACAGGCTTTTCCTGCCAGTGCATTGATGAATGTTGACTTTCCCACATTCGGGATTCCTACTACCATGGCTCTGACCGGACGGTTCAGGATACCGCGCTTTCTGTCTCTTTCAATCTTTTCTTTACATGCTTCCTGGATCACGCCGTTGATAGACTTGATCCCCCCGCCTTTTTTAGAGTTCACTTTCACAACGGAGAACCCTTTTTCGCGGAAATATTCCGACCAGGCATCGTTCCATTTATCTTCTGCCAGGTCTGACTTGTTCAGAAGGATCAGCCTTGCTTTATTCTTTCCAAGTTCGTCAATGTCCGGGTTCCTGCTGCTGATCGGTACTCTGGCATCAACCAGCTCAATGACCAGATCTATTAGTTTGATATTTTCCTGCATCATGCGCTTTGCTTTCGTCATGTGCCCTGGATACCATTGAAAATGCATATCTTTGTTCTCCTCTTATCTATTACCTCACGAATCCGAAATTCTTCTTCGGTGATACCACAAACCAGGCCTTTCCGTAAATGTAAGACCGTTTTACCGCTCCGATATCTGCACTCCGGCTGTCTTCGCTGTTCTTTCTGTTATCACCCATCACAAAATATTCATCCCCGCCAAGCTTAACCTTCTCGGCTGCGATGCCTGCGGTATCGATCTTCGTGGTTGTATAATCTTCTTCCAGTTTCTCTCCATTGATATAAATCCGGTTCTCTACGATCTGTACCGTTTCTCCCGGAAGTCCAACAATCCTCTTCGTATAATAATGCGAACTTTCATTGCCCTTCGGCTTAAAGACAATGATATCTCCACGCTTTGGAGAAGATGCATTATATACAATACGGTTTACCAGCACTTTATCCGCATTCTTAAGTACCGGTCTCATAGAATCTCCCACGGTACTCACCTGTTGTCCCCAGTACCATACTGCGACAAATGCGATCAGGCAGGTGACTGCGATCTTAAACACCCAGCTTATGCCGGATACGATCTTTTCCAGATTCAGATGAATCTTCTTCTTCTCCTTCGGAAGTTTTCCCAACAGTTTCTTTTTTGCCTGACGTCTGCGGTAACTTGATCTCCGGGATCTTCTTCGTCTTTCAAAATCCAGATTACTTCTGCGTCTCATATAATCCCCTTATCTTCATGACTTGCCACGGGCAGCTCCCTGCGAAATACATGGCAATATCAAAAAAGGACAATTACATTATGTAGTTGTCCTTTTTACATTCATTTTCCTGATTATTTTACTAATTCTTTTACTTTAGCTTTCTTACCAACGCGGTCTCTTAAGTAGTTCAGTTTTGCTCTTCTTACTTTACCTCTTCTTACTACTTCGATCTTCTCAACGTTTGGTGAGTGTACCGGCCAAGTCTTCTCAACACCGATTCCGTTAGAAAACTTTCTAACTGTAAATGTCTCTCTTGCTCCGCCACCCTGTCTCTTCAGGACTGTTCCTTCGAAAATCTGTACTCTTTCACGGTTTCCTTCTGTGATCTTTCCGTAAACTTTAACAGTATCTCCAACGTGGAATTCTGGTGCTACTTCTTTTAACTGAGCAGCTTCAATGTTCTTAATAATATCGTTCATTATGTGTGACCTCCTTGTTTACTTGGATGTTCTTAATACATTTGTACCAGAGGACCATCTATTTTTCTTCACAACACGCTATATTCTATCATACCCGGTGCAAAATTACAAGGATTTTTTCTTGTTTTTTGCACTCTTTTCTGCTTTATATGATCCTACTCTGTAACCGGCTGCCCGTCTCTTTGTATTTCCTTTGCCAGCTTTTTTTCTTTCTCGGTAAGCTCTGCCTTTTCAAGCAGATCCGGCCGGTTCTTCGCAGTGCGGATCACAGACTGTTCGCGTCTCCATTTTTCAATATTGGCATGATGACCGGACATCAATATCTCCGGTACTTTTTTGTCATGCCACACTTCCGGCCTTGAATACTGCGGGTATTCCAGCAGATTATCCTGAAAGCTTTCGAATTCGGCAGATACATCGTTATGGAGGACTCCAGGAACCAGTCTGGATATCGCATCGATCATGATCATCGCCGGAAGTTCTCCCCCGGTCAGGACATAATCCCCTATGGATACATAATCGGTCACGATCTCCTCCAGCACACGTTCGTCAATCCCTTCATAATGTCCGCATAAGAATACAAGATCTTCTTCCTGTGCGAATTCTTCTGCCATAGACTGGTTGAATGTCTTCCCCTGCGGGGACAGATAGATGACTCTTGTGCGTTTCTTTCCACACGCCATGTCCGGCTGTTCTCCGGATCTTTCTTCCCCGGCTTTCCTTTCCCTGATCTGTCTTGCAAGTGCATCATAGCACTGATATACCGGCTCCGCCTGCATCAGCATCCCTGCACCGCCTCCATACGGATAGTCATCCACGCTGTGATGCTTATTGAACGCATAATCCCTGATATTCAAAGCTTCTATAGACAGAAGTCCTTTATTCACCGCACGCCCGATGATACTGGTGTTCAGCCCGTCCATGACCATCTCCGGAAATAATGTCATAATATAAAAATTCATATACTATCCTCTTTCTAGATCAGCCCGTCCATCAGGTGGATCTTCATCTTCTGATTCTCTATATCAACATCCAGGATACATTCGCGGATTGCCGGAACCAGCACTTCTCCGTGTCCCTCGGTATCGATCACATAGACATCGTTCGCACCGGTCTCCATGACATCTTTTAATGTTCCGAATGGTTCATCGTCCTCTGTTACAACCTGGATACCGATCATATCGGCGATAAAATATTCATCCTCTTCCAGTGCCACCGCATCTTTTCGTTCTACCAGAAGCGGGCATCTCTTATAACGCTCAATATCATTTATATTATCAATTCCTTTGAATTTCAGGATCACAAACTGTTTAAAGAATTTGACCCCCTGGATCTCCAGAGGTTTTTTTTCTCTCCCGGTGTCTAACAGCACATGCTTTAACGTCTTAAAACGCTCCGGGTCATCTGTAGTCGGAAATACTTTGACTTCCCCGCGCACTCCGTGTGTCGAAGTGATGACGCCTACCTGTAACAATTCTTCCATAGATACTCCTTTTCTTATATGTTGCGGGCATTTCTATACCGCTCTTTTCCTCTTTCATAACAGATACTGTTCACATACTCTGATATAAGATAAGCGGGACAGACCACAAACGGGCCTGTCCCGGGACAAAATGGGAATCCCCATTATTATTCTAGTCCATGATATCTACGATAACTTTCTTATCTTCCTTCGCTGCTGCGGCTTTCACAACTGAGCGGATCGCCTTCGCAATACGGCCCTGTTTTCCGATTACTTTTCCCATATCAGATTCAGCAACTCGTACTTCCAGAACTGTCGTCTTCTTCTCTTCGCGTTCATTTACAACAACGCTTTCTGGATCGTCGACTAATGCTTTCGCAATTACTTCAACTAATTCCTTCATAAATGCACACCTCCAGTGGCATAATTATTTCTCGATGCCTGCTGCCTTTAAAATCTTTGCAACTGCTTCTGTAGGCTGTGCTCCGTTTGCAAGCCATTTCTTAGCTGCTTCTTCGTCAACTTTGATAGCACTTGGATCACAGTTCGGATCGTATGTTCCGATTTCGTCGATGAATCTTCCGTCTCTTGGTGCTCTAGAATCTGCTACGATGATTCTATAGAAAGGAGCCTTCTTCTGTCCCATTCTTCTTAATCTCATTTTTACTGCCATGTTAGTTTACCTCCGTAAAATTATAATATTCATAGTTTATTCTTATACCCAGAACCTGCCTTTGGCATCTTCTAATGTATAATCTGGAATCTATATAACGCGGGATCCGCGGTATATCATGTTTAAAACGGGAATCCGAATTTTTTCTTCTTTCCCGGCTTGCCAAATTGTTTCATCAGCTTTTTCATCTCGTTAAACTGCTTGATCATGCGGTTCACTTCGCTGATGTCCACCCCTGCACCTTTGGCAATTCTGTGCTTTCTGGATGGAGAAAGAATATCCGGATTAGCTCTTTCCGCCGGTGTCATGGAATGAATGATCGCTTCCATCCTTCCCATCTTCCTCTCGGCTTCCGCTGTCTGCTCGTCGTCCAATCCCTTCATCTTACTGCCCATGCCTCCAAGACCCGGCAGCATGTTCATGATATTTCCAAGACCACCCATATTCTTCATCTGCTTAATGCTTTCCAGATAATCGTCAAAATCAAACTGGTTCTTCTTAAGCTTCTGGGTCATCTCTCTGGCTTTCTCTTCATCGATCTCGGCCTCTGCCTTCTCGATAAGTGACAGGACATCTCCCATTCCGAGGATTCTTGATGCCATACGGTCCGGATAGAACTGTTCCAGATCCGAAAGTTTTTCTCCCATACCTACATACAGGATCGGCTTTCCGGTAACTGCTTTTACGGACAGTGCCGCACCACCTCTTGTGTCACCATCTAATTTGGTAACGATCACACCGTCGATGCCGACCTTTTCATTGAACTCTTTTGCCACATTCACGGCATCCTGTCCGGTCATTGCATCAATAACAAGTATGGTCTGATGTACTTCTACTTCCTCTTTGATCTCTTCAAGCTCTGCCATCATATCTTCATCGATGTGAAGTCGTCCGGCTGTATCGAGGATCACGAGGTCGTTGCCATTCTTCTGCGCATGTTCGATCGCCGCCCTGGCGATATTCGCCGGCTTGTGGTTCTCTCCCATGGAGAAGACTTCCACACCCTGCTTCTCACCATTGACCTGTAACTGTTTGATCGCAGCCGGTCTGTAGACGTCACATGCAACCAGCAGTGGTTTCTTGCCCTTTAACTTGAACTTTCCGGCAAGCTTTGCTGTCGTGGTCGTCTTACCTGCTCCCTGAAGACCTGCCATCATGATGACCGTGATGGCCTTTCCAGGCTGAAGCTGAATCTCTGTAGTCTCCGAACCCATCAGGTTGATCAGTTCCTCATTTACAATCTTGATCACCATCTGTCCTGGATTCAGACCATTCATTACATCCTGACCGATCGCACGCTCCTGCACGCTCTTGATGAAATCTTTTACCACTTTAAAGTTAACATCCGCTGCGAGTAATGCGCGCTTGATCTCTTTTAAAGCTTCTTTGACATCATCTTCTGTCAGACGTCCTTTGCTTCGCAGGTTCTTAAATACGTTTTGAAGTTTCTCTGTCAAGCTGTCAAATGCCATGCTATAACTCCTCTATAATTTCATCGGATATCTTCCGGATGTCTGCAACAAGTTCTTCTGCATTCTCCTTCTCATATCCATCCAGCAATTCATCAATCTGCTTTACTTTTTCTCTGACCGACACGAATTTCTCTACCAGATGAAGTTTCTCTTCGTAGCCTTTCAGTGTCTGGGAACATCTCTTTACCAGATCATGTACACCCTGTCTGCTGATTCCTTCCTCTCTTGCGATCTCGCCGAGTGATAAATCTTCCAGGACAAACTGCTCATACACTTCTTTCTGATGATCCGTAAGAAGTTCTCCATAAAAATCATATAATAATGCCTGTTCTAATATTTCATTCATGTCTTTCACCTCCGATATCATATAACACTTCCGGATGGGTGTCAAGTATTTTTTCTTTACACCTTTATTTTTTCAAAATAAAATTGATTTCCCACCGGCTTTGTCGTAATATATCTGATGGAAGATATTGCCGGATGCAGTATCTTCCGATCATGTCCATATATTATAAGGGGAGAATATAATGGCAAAAAAGAATTATTACAAGATACTTGGTGTGTCAAGAACGGCTTCTCCTGAAGAAATCTCTGCCGCCAAGAACAGACTTGCGAAAAAATATCATCCCGATGCCAACATGAAGAATGGTATCGATACAACCAGAAAAATGCAGCAGATCCTGGAAGCCTACCGCATACTTTCCGATCCGAAGAAACGTGCTTCTTATGACCGCAAAGTATTCGGAAAGCCATCTGCAGGTGCAGACCGGAACTTTGATCTGTTCAATCTTCATAATATGGAAGAAACAGCGCCGGTCACCGGTACACCATTTGTGAATTATTGGCGGGCAGCTGATTCTTTATATGATATCACGCTGGAAAGCGAACAGCTTTTCAAAGAAAAAAATAAGAAACAGGCAGCGGACCGGCTGTCGGATCTTTCCTCTCAGGCACTCCGCTATGCCATAACACTGCGAGAGGCAGAGATTCCCGAAAAGTACTGGCTGCCTCCGATCATGGACTGGCTGCTTTTTACCTGGTATAAGAACCGGAATCTCCCGGTATCTTATCTATTGAAGGTTTACGATGATTATTCAAAAAAAGAACTCAGTGGATTCAAACGTGTGAAGCTTCAGAAAGAACTGCTTCATTTCCAGTATTCTCTGAAACGGCTGGTCAGTTATACTTAATATTCTGCTCACACATCTGCACCGTCTGCATATTATGTACTGTAAACATCATTATTGGAGGATTCAATATGAGCGATTTGAGTACAGCAAACTGTGGATGCGGATGCGAAGGACGCGACAGATTCGGCGGGGACTGTGGATGCGGCGGATGCAGTTGTGGATGCAGTAACAGCGGATGCGGCTTCGGCAACAACAGCTGCCTGTGGATCATCCTTCTTCTCTGCTGCTGCGGCGGCTTTGGCAATGGATGCGGCAATGGATGCGGCAATGGTTGCGGATGGGGCAATGGTAACGACAGCTGCCTGTGGATCATCCTTCTTCTCTGCTGCTGCGGCGGCTTTGGAAATGGTTGCGGTAATGGTTGCGGCAACGGCTGTGGATGTGGATGCTAGACAACTTACATTTTCCTGTATAGGACTTAAGAGACGGAGTCATTTTCCCGTCTCTTTTTTCATATATATTTATAACGCTGATACCGGAAGGAGTCACCATGGCCGGAAAACCTTCTAAACCAATGACACCCTTCGATAAATCTGTCACACCCTCCTATTTATATAAATGGAAGCTGTTTCTTGCCTTCCTGCCTCCTTCCATTCAGCGCTTTCTTGCCGTCTACATCAAATTTACCGAATTTCGGTATACGATGGACTATTTCCGGGGACTTCCTTTCCATGCATTTTCTTTTCAATCGATCAGCGAGCTTGCGCCTTATATGGATGAAAATGAACGGGATATGATGAATCAGATGACTTCTGTGATGCAGATGGCGGAAATGATGGCGATGGCGCAGGCCGGTTCCACAACCGGAGATCCCGGTGCTTCCGGTCCTGCAAACCCTGTTGATCTTATGAAAGCAATGATGTCCGGCGAAGATATGGAAATGTTCCAGAATTACATGGAACTATTCGACGAGGAACTTTCCGCATCTGGAACACCGGCAAAGAAAGGAGACTCTTCACATGAATGAAAGAACCACTCATACAACGGACTCTTCCGGAAACAACACCGGCAACAGCTGGATGGATCATCCGGCTATAAATGGAATGGATCCTGTCAAACTGGAGCTGATCCGGCTCGCCGCAAAACAGACTGCCGGCAAAAGCGGAAGATCACTGGCTCCTGTGATGATGGCACTCATCACCAGCGCAAACAAAAAAGGAATCCAGTTCACTCCTCAGGAAATGTCTCTCATCCTCGACATCCTGAAAGAGGGACGCCCCGCCAAAGAGCAGGAGCAGATTGACCAGATGGTGCAGATGGTCCGCACACATATGAAGAATCATACATAACAAAATAGAAGAAGGGCTTTAAAGTCCTTCTTCTTTACGCATCATACGGAGTTCTCTTCTCTTTTCTCCCTTATCCCACTCTTCTTTTTCTTCTTCTGTCTCAAGTTCCAGTCTCGGTACTCTTACCGGCCTGTCATTCTTGTCCAGTGCCACCATTGTAAAATACGCATGATTGATCGGCGTACGTTCCCCGCTCAATGCCTCTACATAAGTATCTACCTTTACTTCCATAGAGGTATTCCCGACATAAGTCACTTTTCCAATGATCACAACTGTATCTTTGACATATGCACCCCTAAGGAAACTCAGACTGTCTACAGATGCTGTGATCACATTTCTCCTTGTGTGGCGTTTTGCCACCATACCTGCCACTTCATCGATCCACTGCATAAGTGCCCCTCCGAACAAACGGTCAGACGCATTCAGGTGCTGCGGTCTTACCATATGAACCGTCTCTACAATTGAATCCGATACCTTTCTTTTTTCCATTTCCACAAAAAAACACCTCTCTTTTCTTTTTAAACTCTTTTATTATAGCACCGTATTTGTTATACTTAAACTAATTTCAATAAAAGCTGTTTCACAGCGGAATGGAGTTCTCATGAGAAATATAAAATTAACGATCGAATACGATGGAAGCCGTTACCAGGGATGGACAAGACTGGGAAAAGACGAATCCGGCAATACCATATCGAATAAAATCACAGAAGTTTTAAAGAAAATGACAGAAGAAGATGATCTGGAACTTTTCTGTGGATGCCGTACCGAAGTCGGCGTACATGCTTATGCGCAGATTGCCAACTTCCGGACATCCTGTTCTATCAGCACACAGAACATCAAACACTATCTGAACCGTTATCTTCCGATGGATATTGCGATCATCGAAGTGGAAGAAGTGCCGGAACGTTTCCACGCACAGCTCAATGCTACATCCAAGACTTATGTATACCGCATGACTATTGATGATGTGCCAAGTGTCTTTGACCGTAAATATACCTACCACTGCTACCGTATCCCGGACAAACGCACGATGCAGCAGGCTGCCGAGAAACTCACCGGACGTCACGATTTCCGCAATTTCTCCAGTGCGAAGAAGACGAAATCTACAGTCCGAGAGATCTTTGATATTGATATCTATGGAGACATTGAGGAAATGCAGATCCTGATCCATGCTGATGATTTTCTTCACAACATGGCCCGCATCATCGTTGGTACACTGATGGATATCGGACTCGGCAACCGCTCTGTGCAGGATATTGATGATATCTTCGCCGGAATCCTGGAAGCCAGTGCGCCTTGCGATCCGAAGGGGTTGTATTTGCAGGAGGTTACCTATTAATTTGATTTGGGATTTGATTTATTAACGTAGTTGGCCTCTCGATCCTTGAAGAAAACAGTATAAAGTGGTTCTGGTTCAGGTTCCATGCTCTAAGAAAAACTAAGAGAGCCAGAATCTCCTAAAAGCAAAGGAACTACGCTCAAACTCGGCGTTCGCCTCAAACACGTTCGCTTCGTTCCTTTAACGGAGATTCTGACTCTCTAACTTTTCCTAAGAGCATTCCACATTCACCAGAACCACTTTATACTGTTTTCTTCAAGTCGTGACTGGCAACGGATGTTAATAAATGAAATGTCCGGAAGTGTAACCCGGTGGAGGCCACTACGGTTACGCAATTGCCATCTCATTCGTAAGGCATTCTATAAAAATCATACAAATTCTGTCTCTATTGTCAGTGATATCTCATATTCCGGATACTGCTTCTTCATGTATTCTCCAAAAGATTCCCTCAACTCTTCCCAGTCTCTGAGTGCATAGTCCACGATGAGATCACAGTAGAGTGTACCGGTCTCTTTGCTCAGATATAACGCATGAAAACTCTTCACGTGCTCATTTACGCGTACGAATTTCCCAATGTATCTGCGGATATCAACGATAGCCGCCGTATCTTCATCGACCGCATAGATTCCAAATACCATCGTCACATGATACTCTTCCATGATCCGAAGCTGCAATCTATGAATCTCTTCATAGACTTCTCCGATGCTTCTTTTATGATCGATCTCGATATTCACTGAACCTGAATAGCTGTCCGGTCCATAATCGTGCAGCATCATATCGATCGCACTGATCACTCCATCTGTTGCACGGATTTCTTTATAAAGCTTTCTCGCAAGTTCTTCTTTCCCCGACCGTCCGATCAGATCGGATGCCGTATTCTTAAGCGTGTCCACTCCGCTCTTTATCACGACAAAAGAAAACACAATACCTGCATAAGCATCCAGCGAGAAACCTGTAAATAAAAATATCACAGATGACAGGATTGTCAGACCTGAGAAATACGAATCATTTCTTCCATCTTCCCCCACTGCCAGTAATACTTCTGATTCTACGGATTTTCCTACTTTTATCGTATACATTCCCAGAATAAATTTGGTTACGGCTGTTCCTGCAACGATCAGTACCGTCAGTATACTGACATTCATATCTGACGGATGAAGGATTCCTTCCACAGACTCCTTAAGCATCCCCAGTCCGGCATATAATATCAGGACGCCGACCACCATACCTGTCAGATACTCTATTCTTCCATACCCAAATGGATGCTTTTCATCCGGATGTTTCCCGGAAAGTTTTGTCCCTATATAAGTCAGGAACGAAGAGCCTGCATCCGTCGCGTTATTGATACCTTCCGACACGATCGCAATAGACGATGCCAGTGTCCCGATCATTATTTTCACTGCTGCGATCAGTAAGTTCACTAATATTCCGACCACAGACGTTCTTATTATCCGTTCCTGACGGCTTGATTCATTCATAATACACCTGTTCCTTCTTTTTTTCTGTATTTATGATAACATGCCGGCATTTCATTTACAAGATAACACAGAATGTTCGTTCCCTTACATTCTCCGGCATACAAAATATTGATATCATTCCCAGCAAAGGATTTATGCTGCATCAGATGAACCGCAAAGATGTAAACGAAACATATGGAAACACCGCGTGATATCAATCTGGAAGATCTGTAAAAAAACCGTGCAGCTATTGTGAACTACCCATTGTCTAAAGCCAATGGGCTTCCTGCTTCGCAGACCTCGTAAC
>OLPB01000080.1_pt1 | contig 64293 bp, 85 predicted proteins | sample 1672001 | NCBI WGS metagenome assembly OLPB01 (sample SAMEA3136635, study PRJEB25190) | human gut metagenome | biome: human gut; feature: human-associated habitat; material: faeces | place: Austria | collected 2013 | reverse complement strand
CCGCGCGGCAGGCGACGCGGGCATCGGCTCGCGTGGTCCGGGTGAGACGAAAATCGAAATGGACCGTCGCGTGATCCGCAGCAGAATCGCCAAACTACGCCGGCAGATCGCACAGATGGCGCCCGCGCGTGACGTCAAACGTGGCGCGCGCCGTCGCTTCGGCCTGCCGACCGTCGCCGTGGTCGGCTATACGAACGCCGGCAAATCGTCGTTGACCAACCGGCTGACCGGTTCCGCGGAACTGGTGGAGAACGCGCTGTTCGCCACTTTGGATACCGCCGTACGCCGTGCGAAAGCCAAGGACGGGCGACTGTACGCGTATGTGGACACCGTCGGTTTCGTGCGCCGCCTGCCAACGCAGCTCATCGAAGCGTTCAAATCCACGTTGGAGGAAGTCGCCGACGCCGACCTGATCGTGCACGTGGTCGACGGCTCGCATCCCGACCCGTTCTCCCAGATCGACGCCGTCAACGACGTGCTGTCCGACATCGACGGCGTCGAGACGATCCCCACGATCGTGGCGTTCAACAAAGCCGACCGTATGGACGAGGCCGCACGCGAACGTATCGAGGCGCTGATGCCGGAAGCGCACATCGTCTCCGCGTTTTCAGGGGAGGGCGTCGACGCACTGCGCGAGCACGTGGAATCGATGCTGCCCACGCCGAACGTGCACGTCGAGGCGCTGCTGCCGTACACAGCCGGCTCGCTCATGTCCCGCGTGCGCGAATACGGCAAGGTGATCAACGTCGAATACCGCGACGACGGCATGATGCTCGAAGCGGAGGTCGACGACCAGCTGGCCGCGCAGATCGTGGAGCAGGCCATCGACTGAGCTTCCGCGCAAGCCGTTCCCGATGACGTTTACCGGAGCGGCCGTGCAAACGCTGCAACGGATTGCAACAGCTGCATTTCAACGGGCGCAGTGTATGTGAGCGCTCACAAAAGCTGTGACGAAAATCACTTTTCAGTGGTTGCAAATCATGCGGATTCACGGCGAAACGTCATGCTGTATGGATAAAGTAGGGTTGAAATCGAAAGAAAATACCCTGCCACAACGCGGGACGTTCTTCTTGCTCAAAGAGAGGTAAAGCACATGGTGGATTCACCAATCAAGCCCACAAAGCTCGCTATCATCGGTGCCGGTGCAGTCGGCTCCACTCTCGCTTTCGCTGCCGCTCAGCGTGGCGTCGCACGTGAGATCGTGCTCGAAGACATCGCCAAGGAACGCGTCGAGGCCGAAGTGCTCGACATGCAGCACGGCTCCAGCTTCTATCCGACCGTGACCATCGACGGCTCCGACGATCCGGAGATCTGCCGTGACGCCGACATGATCGTCATCACCGCAGGCCCGCGCCAGAAGCCGGGCCAGTCCCGCCTCGAGCTGGTCGGTGCCACCATCAACATCCTCAAGGCCATCATTCCGGGCCTCGTGAAGGTCGCTCCGAACGCCATCTACATGCTCATCACCAACCCGGTCGACATCGCCACCCACGTGGCCCAGAAGATCTCCGGCCTGCCGGCCAACCAGGTCTTCGGCTCCGGCACCAACCTCGACTCCGCCCGTCTGCGCTTCCTGATCGCGCAGCAGACCGGCGTCAACGTCAAGAACGTGCACGCCTACATCGCTGGCGAACACGGCGATTCCGAAGTCCCGCTGTGGGCCTCCGCCACCATCGGCGGCGTCCCGATGTGCGACTGGACCCCGCTGCCGGGTCACGATCCGCTGGACGCCGAAGTGCGTGAGCAGATCCACCAGGAAGTCAAGAACGCCGCCTACAAGATCATCAACGGCAAGGGCGCTACCAACTACGCCATCGGCATGTCCGGCGTGGACATCATCGAAGCCGTCATGCGCGACTCCAACCGCATCCTGCCGGTCAGCTCCATGCTGCACGACTTCCACGGCATCTCCGACGTGTGCATGTCCGTGCCGACCCTGCTCAACCGTTCCGGCGTCAATACCGCCATCAACACCCCGGTGTCCGACCGTGAGCTCGCGGCCCTGAAGCGCTCCGCGGAGACGCTGAAGGAAACCGCCGCCCAGTTCGGTTTTTAATTGACGGTTTGACTTTATTGACAGGGGAGCGGTGAGCCGCTAGACTGTCGGCAGAACTTGGAAACCCCAGCCTTCGGGCTGGGGTTTCCTGCGTTTTGAGACGAATGAAAATGGTATTGAGAAGCGGTTTCAATAGCCGCGGATCGAACCAAAGACGACGAAAGGAAACCCATCATGGCACACAACCATGCGGGTGTGGACGCCACGACCGCCGCAAGCGGGGCCGAACACCAGAAAAGACTCATGATGTCATTGGGGCTGACTTCCACGGTGTTCATCGCCGAAGTGGTCAGCGCCATCGTCACCGGATCGCTGGCGCTGCTGGTCGACGCCGGCCACATGCTCACCGACATGTCGGTGCTGATCGCCTCCACCGTCACCGCGGTGCTCATGCAACGCAAACCCAGCAACAAACGCACCTGGGGATGGGCGCGACTCGAAGTGCTCACCGCCGCGGTCGGCGCGCTCGTGCTCCTGATCGTCGGCATCTACGCGCTCGTCGAAGCCGGCATGAGGCTGTTCGGCGGAGCCGCCGACGAAGTGCACGACGTGCGGTTGCTGCTGTTCATGGGCATACTCGGCCTTGCCGCCAACGTCGGTTCGATCTTCATCCTCGCGGGGCAAAGCGAGGACAACATGAACATGAAAGCCGCGTTCCTCGAAGTCATGAACGACGCATTGGGGTCCGTGGCCGTGATCGTTTCAGCCATCGTGCTGATCTCAACGGGCTGGGCCGGCTTCGATGCCGTCGCGGGCGGCATCATCGCATTGATGATGATCCCCCGGGCGTTCGTGCTGCTGCGCAACGCCGTGCGCGTGCTGCTGGAGGAAACCCCACAGGAACTCGATCTGGACGAGGTGCGCGAACATCTTGAGCAGGTGCCGCACGTGGTGGCCGTGCACGACCTGCACGCCAGCACCGTCTCTACCGGCATGCCCGTCGTCATGGCCCATGTGGTAGTGGAGCGCGGGCTGACCATGGATGATGCCGCCGACATCCTCTCCCAATTGCAGAACTGCCTGCGTGAGCACTTCCCCGTATCCGTGCCGCACACCACCTTCCAGCTTGAACCTGAAGGATACGATTCGGACAGCCGCAAGGAACTGCATTCCTGAACCGTGCTCCCGAACTTCAAGAATGCGACGACATTTTGAAATGCCCTCGCGTTCATTCTTGATGGATTCGCAAGGTGAATGCACAACCGCGCGGTATGGCAAGGGGTATGGCAAAGGGCGTCGGACATGCCTCAAAATGGTATGTTCGACGCCCTTTGCCGTTTAACGTGTGAAAGCAATCAGATCTTGCGCAGCACGGTGACGACCTTGCCCATGATCTCGGCATGCGTGCCGTCGATGGGGGAGTAGGCCGGATTGTGCGGAATCAGCCAGACATGGCCGTGATCCTTGCGGAACGTCTTGACCGTGGCCTCGTCATCCAGCAATGCGGCGACGATATCGCCATTCTCCGCGCTGTTCTGCTCGCGGACCACCACGAAATCACCATCGCAAATGGCGGCGTCGATCATGGAATCACCGTGCACTTCAAGCATGAACAGATTGCCGGTGCCGGTAAGCCGTTCGGGAAGCCTCATCACATCATCGACATGCTGCTCGGCCGTGATCGGCACGCCGGCGGCGATGCGCCCGACCAGTGGAACGTCATGCGAGGCCATGATGGAGCCGCATGCATCGTCCTGACTGGGGAACGGGATGACCTGGGCGACTTTTCCATTCGGCTCCTCGTCATTGAGGTTCACCACTTCGATGGCCCTCCCCTTGTTCGCGTTCATGCGGATGAAGCCTTTTTCGTCAAGAACCTGAAGCTGGTGTTTGACGGATGACGGGCTTTTAAGCCCTGCGGCCTCACCGATCTCACGGAACGAAGGAGCGAATCCCTGCTTGGCCAAATGCGTTTTGATGGCGTCAAGCACCTTGCGCTGGCGGTCGGTCAACGTGCTTTCATCCGGACGCTCGTCGCTCTTCTTGGGCGTGAAGGGGATGGTGCTCACGATGGGCTCCTTTCGTAGTTCCTTAGAAGCATAACGCGAAACGCCGATAAAATCAAACATCTGTTCGAGGTGTGTTTGCGTTTATCGAACATATGTGCCATACTTGGAACAAGCGTTCGATAGAACAGCTGTTCGAAAAGGAGTGGCGTGGTGAACGGTGCGGCGAATATCGGAAATGTGGCGAATCGAATCGCCATGGCGATCATGGCGGCCGGTCTTGCCTGGTGTCTTTTTGGATTCATCGCGCCCGGAAGTGCGCAGTCCGCGCCGGATTCCATCGCTGTCGTCGTGTATACGGTGCAACCCGGCGACACCTTGTGGAGGTATGCGGCGAGCATCACTCCGGAGGGTGGCAATGTCGGAGATACGGTGGATGAACTGATGCGGCTGAACAACCTTGATACGGTGTCTTTGCATGCGGGGCAGCGCCTCATTGTTCCCCATGAGGCGTAGGGGCCGCCAAGCGTGGCTTATTTCAAGGGCTCAGTCTATTCTGGACAACATGCATTGCCCGTTTTGCCAGAATCCAGACACCAAGGTGGTCGATACCCGTATTAGCGACGATGGTCACTCCATCCGTCGCAGGCGCGAATGCCCGAAATGCTCCAAGCGATTCACCACATTGGAGACGACCATGCTATTGGTCGTGAAGCGTTCCGGAAACGTCGAGCAATTCGACCGCAATAAGGTGATTTCCGGCGTGCGCAAGGCATGCCAGGGCCGTCCCATCAACGAGGACGATCTGAAGATGCTGGGGCAGAAGGTCGAGGAGGATCTTCGTTCACGAGGATTGGCCCAAGTCAAATCTGATGAGGTCGGCAAGGCGATTCTCAAGCCGCTGCGTGACTTGGACATGGTGGCGTACATGCGCTTCGCCAGCGTCTACCAGAATTTCGAGAATCTGGAGGACTTCCAAAGGGCCATCGACGAGCTGAAGAGCGCAAGTTCCGAATGATGGCGTGAGACGGGTGCCGCATCCGTAAGCAAATACAGCATATATAATGCGGGCGGGGTTCCAATCCTGATGGTTGGAACCCCGCCCGCATTATCGTAACGTTTCGTATTGCGTGCTCAGCTGATCACGCGCATGCGGATCGTACCCTCGATGGAGGCGAGCTGGTCGAGAGCCTTCTGGTCCGGGCGCTGCGCCACATCGGTGACCACATAGCCGATCTCGCCTTCCGTGCCCAAGGCCTGGGCGGCGATGTTGATGCCGTCCTCGCCCAGCACACGGTTGACGCGTGCCAGCACACCCGGAAGATTCGCATGCAGGTGGGCGATGCGGAAATTCGACTTGATGTCGGACAGGGTGATCTGCGGCAGATTCACCGACAACATGGTGGAACCCTTGAACCAATAATCCTCAAGACGCTGGGAGACGAACTGTCCGATGGACTTCTGCGCCTCAAGCGTGGAGCCGCCGATATGCGGGGTGAGGATCATGTTGTCCTCGTCCGCAAGGTCGGTCAGGAACTCGTCGCCGGTCTTCTTCGGTTCGATTGGGAACACGTCCACCGCTGCGCCGGACAGATGGCCGGAATCCAGATGCTTCTTCAACGCATCCAAATCCGCCACGAAACCACGGGACAGGTTGATGAAGATGGCATCCTGCTTCATATGCTCGAACTGGTCTTCGCCGAAGAATCCCGTGTTCGACTTGCGTCCATCCACATGAAGCGTGACCACATCGGACTGTTCCAGCAATTCGTTGAGCGTGTCGCAACGGTGGGCGTTGCCCATGGCGAGCTTCTCTTCAATGTCATAGAACAGCACGCGCATGCCAAGCGCCTCGGCGACGACGGAAAGCTGGGAGCCGATGTTGCCGTAGCCGATGATGCCGAGCGTCTTGCCTCGGACCTCATGGGAGCCGGAGGCGGACTTATCCCACATGCCGTGCTTCATATGATGGGTGTGCGCGGGAATGCGGCGCATCAGGCAGATGATGTCGCCGATCACCAGCTCCACCACGGAACGGGTATTCGAATACGGCGCGTTGAAGACGGCGATGCCGTTCTTGCCCGCGTATTCGAGATCCACCTGGTTGGTGCCAATGCAGAAGCAGCCGACCGCGGTGAGCGTCGGACGCGCGTCGATGACCTTGCGGGTCACACTGGTCTTGGAACGGATGCCGAGCAGGTCGACACCTTCCAACGCATCAATCAGCTCGGCATCGCTCAGGGCTCCCTTGAGGCACTCGACCTCGAAGCCATGGTCGCGCAGCGACTGCGCCGCGTCGGGATGGATGTTTTCAAGTAACAATGCTTTAGGCATGGTTCCTACCTTATAGCTTGAGCAGCTTTTCGTCGTCTTTTGTCCGCAGTATAAGCAGACGCTGCGTGGGCCTCGTCATGGCGACATACAAATCGGAGGCCGCTACGATACGCGACGGCGCGTTCTCCTCGATTCGTCCGGGCTGGACCACCATCACGGCATCATACTCCAGACCCTTCACGGTCTGTGTGGAACATACGGTGACCTGCTCGTCCCAGGAACTCTGGGCATCGAGCCTGTCGAATTCCTTCGGGTCGAGCTCATCCTGAAGTTGTGCGTATACGCGTGCGCGCAACGGCTTGAGCATATCGTCCGGCGCGATGATCGCCACACGACCGGTACCGTCGGAGGAAACGTAGGCGCGCACCAACTCGACGGTCTGCTGCGCGACGGCGTCGCCGATCAGGCTATCGTCACGCAAGGTGAGACGCTTGACTGAATCCGGGACGCCACGCACGGCGTTCACCGTGGAGATGTACAGGCCTTCGGACGAGGCGAAATCGCTGGCGAGCTGCGACACCTCCTTCGGATTGCGGTAGTTGATCGTCAACTCGTTGAGCTGCCAGTTGCGTTCGCCGAACAGCGGGTCCATCATGCGACGCCAGGACCGGGTACCGCCCAACGCGGAGGTCTGCGCCACATCGCCCACAATCGTGAACGAGCGCGACGGACAACGACGGATCAGCATGCGCCAATCCATCGCGGTCAGCTCCTGCGCCTCATCCACCACGATATGGCCATACGTCCACTCGCGGTCGGCCGCGGCGCGCTGCGCGGTTAATTCGGCGTCCATACCATTGATATTGTCCACCAGCATCTGCGAAGTGACGATGCCGGAACCGATACCGGCCTGCGCCAGTGTGTCCTTGGCGAACTGCTCTTCCTCGGCGCGCTTGGCATCCAACGCCTTCTGCCTGGCCACGGCCTTCGGATCCGGTCCAAGCAATTCCATGGCCTCATCCAGCAGAGGTACGTCGCTGACGGTGAAGGGCGAGCCCTTCGGACGCATCAGCGTCTCGATGTCACGCTCTTCGAGCCAGGGGGCGAAACGGCGCAATTGCTGCGGTTTCGCGAACAGCTGGTCGACCAACCATTCGCCGGTCATCGGCAGCCATGCGAGGTTCAGCGTCTTGCGCAAATCGTCGTTCATACGCAACTGCTGCATCACATCGTTAAGCTCGGCCTGCTCCGGCTCGTAGTCAAGCCGTTCGACGTACCGGTTGCGCATGGCCGACAGCATGTCGCGCACGAAGGTCTCGCGCGCCTTGTTATGCGGCTGCCGCGTGCGCTTGGCATCGGCGATGGCCTGCTCGATATCCGCACGTACCATCGGCACGTTGAAACCGTTGATGCGGATGACCGGCAGATGCGAAGGCACGCGTTCACGAGCCGCCACGGCATTGGCGATCGCCTTGGCCATACGGCGTTCACCCTTGAGCTTGGCCGCATGCGGGTCGTCATGCGCGGTGGCGATGATGCCGGGAATCAGATCCGCGATGGTACGGCTGACCACACCCGTCTCACCCAGCGAGGGGAGCACCTGGTCGATGTAATGCAGGAACGTCGAGCTGGGGCCGACCACCAGCACTCCGGAACGCTGCAACGCGCGACGATGCGTATACAACAGGTAGGCCGCGCGATGCAACGCGACCGCGGTCTTGCCGGTTCCCGGACCGCCCTGCACCACCACCGCCTGGTTGAGGTCCGCACGGATGATACGGTCCTGCTCGCCCTGGATGGTGGCCACGATATCGGTCATCTTGCCGGTGCGTTTGGCGTTAAGCGACGCAAGCAGAGCACCCTCGCCGGTCAATGTGCCATTGGAGGACGCCTCGCCGACCTGATCGGAATGCACGTCGAGCACCTCATCCTCGACGCCGACCACTTCCCTGAAACTCAACGTGATATGCCGGCGCATGACGATGTCGCCATGATTCGAAGGCGTCGCCTCATAGAACGGGCGTGCCGCGTCGGCGCGCCAGTCGGTGAGAATCGGCTCATGATCCTCATCGGACAGGCCGATACGCCCAATGTAGCGATGCGCGCCATGCACGTCGTCGAGCCTGCCGAAAACCAGACGATCCTCCACCGCACGAAGCTGGGTGAGACGGTCCTCGTACATGGTGGCGAAGGAATCGCGTTCGGTGCGTTGCGTGGGCGAACCGTGCGATCCTGCGGCCCGGACCGTGTCGAGACGCGACCGAGCCTGCGCCCTCAACGCGTCCAGACGATCATATGCGCGGCTGACGGCCTGTTGCTCCTCACGCAACTGGGCGGAATAACTCGACATTGCTGTCCCTTCATCAAAAACTTAAGGCACTCTAATGTACCCCAAGGCTTCTACGTGCGGCGATCGGCCGCGGCGAATCGCGATGGGCTGACAACGCCGGAACTGTACGGTGCGGACGCGCAATCTCAAATATGGGGAGAAATCGACAATATTTTGAGGCATTTTTGCTTTTTCGTGGGGAAAAATGGTGAGCAGTGGGGTAGAGTGGGGAAAGTGTCTCGGATTGGTGGGCCGAGTGTGGGCAAAAAGGAGGTGCGGTAATGGTCCATGACATTGGAGCAGAACCCGTCTCCGACGATGATCCGGCTCAATCCGGCGGCATGATGGCGGACTTGCCGCCATTGCTGCTGGGCACCTACACTCCGAAAATCGACGCCAAAGGACGTATGGCATTGCCTGCGAAGTTCCGCAGCCAACTGGGCTCCGGCATGGTGATGGCAAGAGGCCAGGAACGATGCGTCTACCTGCTGCCGCAATCGGAATTCAGACGGATCGCGGTGCAGATCCAACGCACGTCCATGGGAAACAAGGCGGCACGCGACTACCTGCGTGTGTTCCTTTCCGGCGCGGTCGACCAGGAGCCAGACAAGCAAGGACGCGTGCTTGTGCCGCAGATGCTCCGCGATTACGCGAATCTGGGCAGCGACATTGTGGTGATCGGCGTGGGAACCCGGGCCGAGATTTGGAACAGACAGGCATGGGAGGATTACTTGGCCGACAAGGAACAAGGATATTCCGACATTGCCGATGACGTATTGCCGGCGATGGAGTTCTAATGACAGACGTGACGACGATTCATCAGCCGGTGCTGCTCCGCGATTGCGTGGACTTGGTGGCACCGGCATTGGCGAAGCCCGGCTCGATCGCGGTGGATTGCACTCTCGGCCTCGCCGGGCATTCCACAGCGTTCCTCAAAGCAAGCCCCAACGCCCGCCTGATCGGCATCGACCGGGACACCGAGGCGCTCGCGCTCGCCACGAAACGCATGGAAATGGAAGGCCTTGCCGACCGTTTCACGCCCGTGCACGCGGCATTCGACGACTTCTCCCAAGTGCTTTCCGACCAAGGCGTCGACAAGGTCAACGCGGTGTTCATGGACCTCGGATTGTCCAGCCTGCAGATCGATGAGACGGAACGTGGCTTCTCCTATTCCCATGACGCGCCGCTCGACATGCGTATGGACGTGACGCAGCCCCTGACCGCAGAGCAGGTGCTCGCCGAATATTCGTTCGCCGATTTGGTGCGTATCTTCCGCACATACGGCGAGGAGCGGTTCTCCAAGCAGATCGCACGGGAAATCGTACGCCGGCGTGAAACCGAGCCGCTGACCACGTCGGGCCAGCTCAATCGTTTGGTGGACGAGGTCGTGCCGCAGGCCCACCGTCCCGCCGGCAACCCCGCGAAACGCGTCTTCCAGGCGCTGCGCATCGAAGTCAACGGCGAACTGGACAAGCTTGCCGGCACGCTGCCGCAAATCGCCAACCACCTTGCAGTGGGAGGACGTCTGGTGGTGGAGTCGTACCACTCGTTGGAAGACAAAACCGTCAAAGCCTTCATGAACCAAGGGCTTAAGGTCGACGCTCCGGCGGATATGCCCGTGGTGCCGCCCGACATGATGCCGTTCTTCAAGGAACTGACCCGCGGCGCCATCAAGGCGGACGCGGAGGAAATCGCCAACAATCCACGATCGGCGTCCGTCAGATTGCGCGCGGTGGAATTGACCAGACCGATTCCCGCACGATGGCGCAAACGGTTCGACCAAGGCGCGGATTACGCAAGCATGACCAGACAAGGAAGAAGGGACTGAAGTGGCGGCACCAAGAACGATCGCTTCGAATGCGGCTCCGGCCGGCCGCAAAAGCCAGACCGAGACCATCGGCACCACGCGTCCCGAACTGCACGTCATCAAAGGGACCAGAGTCGAAGGCAACGGCATCCGTCACGGCTTCGAACAACTCATCACATGGACGCGGACCCGCAGCACGCCGCTGCTGCACCTGGTCATCGCCGCGGTGTTCCTTGGCGTATGCCTGCTGGGCTCACTGATGCTGCGTACCCAAATGGTGCAGAATTCCTTCGAGGCGAGCCAAATCGAAACGCATATCACCCAGCTGACCCAGGACGTCGAGGACGATCAGGCCAAGCTCGACGAACTTGACGCCTCATTGCCGAGCAAGGCCGAAGAGATGGGCATGGTCCCGCAGAAAGGCGCATTGACCATCGATCTGAACGGCTATCAGGCAAACGCAAGTGGAGACAAGACCCGGTGAACCCTATCCGCAGGATCTACACGTTCTTCCACAAGAACCTGTTGACGAAAACCATGGCCATCGGCGTCGTTCTGGCGCTGATGGGCACCACCTGCCTTATCCAACTTGCCAATATTCAACTGGTCAACGGCAAAGGCATGGCGCAGGCCGCGGCGCAAAGCCGTACCACCACCGTGACGTTGAAGGCTCGACGCGGCAAGATCATGGATACCAATGGCGCGATTCTCGCGCAAAGCGTCGAACGCTACACCATCATCGGCAACCCCGAACAGGCGCAGGCGTTCATACCGACCACCTGCACCAAACAGACCGGCAGCAACTGCCACCAGATCAACGGCAAGCCGGTCGGCGTGACGGGAGCCGCGGCCGTGGCTCGTCTGCTGGCCCCCGTATTGGGCATGGACGCCACGGAACTGGGCGCCAAACTGTCGATCAGCGGGCAATACGTGGTATTGAAGAAGGACGTGACGCCTGCGGTCAAGCGTAAAATCTCCAAGCTGAACCTCGGCGGCATCGTCTACGCGGAACTAAGCAACGAACGTCTGTACTCCAACGGCACTTTGATGGGCTCGCTATTGGGTGGTGTCGACGCCGACGGCAAGGGCGTGGCCGGCATCGAGCAGATGGAAAACAAGACATTGACGGGCCGTGACGGCTACCAGGTGTACCAACAGGGCAACAGCGGCGTCGAAATCCCCGGAACCATGACCGAATCCAAAGACGCGGTCAACGGATCCGACGTCACCCTCACCATCGACCGGGATGTGCAGTGGTACACCGAGAAAGTGCTGAGCGACAGCGAAAACAAATACCATTCCGCTTGGGGCATCGCCATGGTCCAGGACGTGCAGTCGGGCGACATCCTCGCTTTGGCGGACAGCGATACGACCGAGGCCGGAAGCGACCAGGCGAAGATGGGCGCCTCCCGGGCGGTGAGCGAGACCTTCGAACCTGGCTCCATCGGCAAGGTGCTGGCCATGTCGGGCATGCTGCAACTGGGATTGCACAAGATCGATGACAAATTCACGGTACCGAACACGGTGACCGTGGAAGGACAGACCTATAAGGACGCGGTGGACCATGGCAACGAACATTGGACGCTCGCCGGCATCCTCGAACAGTCGTCGAACGTTGGCATGGTCATTGCCGGAGACAAGATGACCAACGAGCAGCGGTACAACTTCATCAGCAAATTCGGTATCGGACAGGCCACAGGACTGAACCTGCCAGGCGAATCCGAAGGCGTGCTGCACCCCTCGGATAGCTGGGACAGGCGAACCCGCAACACCGTGCTGTTCGGTCAAGGGTACACGGTGAACGTCATGCAGCTGACCAACGCGGTTTCGGTGATAGCCAACAAGGGCGTCAAAAAGCCGCAACGCATCATCAAGTCCATCACCGACACCGCGGGGCATGTCGAAGAGCAGCAGTCCAAGGGCGAGGCGACACGCGTCATCGACGAATCCGTGGCGAGCCAGATGCTCAACGCCATGGAATCGTCCGCTGAACACTACAACACTTTCGTGAAGGTCGACGGCTATCGTATGGCGGCGAAATCAGGCACAGCAGAAGTCGCCGGAGCGAACGGCCAACTGACCTCGATCATCAGCGATTACTCGACGATCATTCCCGCGGATAATCCACGCTTCGTAATCACCGTGGTGCTCAAAGACCCCCAAGGCAGCTTCGGCGGTTTGACGGCGGGTCCTGTCACCGCGGAGATTGGTGAATTCCTTATGCAGAAGTATGAAGTGCCGGCGTCTTCACCTCGCACGGATGCTATTCCGGTGAATTGGTGAGCGAATACGTATTCAGACACGGAGGGGCGGAAAGGTGAGCGCGGTCAGCGAATCCATGAACAGACGAATGACTTTAGGGCTGCTTGCCAGCCGATACGGTTTCGATCTTGATCCGACGTCGGCGGCTGAAGTGACGATCACTTCCATCGCGGATAATGTCGAATCGGTGCGTCCCGGCGCACTGTTCGTCCCGTCCGCCGATGTGGACGTGCACCAGTTGTCGCAGGCTCAGGAACAGGGAGCATATGGCGCGATCGTGCCCCATGCGCTGCGCGGTCAAACCGACGACATCCAGATTCCGCTCATCTACGCCGAACCCACCATGGGACAGCTCGGCAAACTGGTGAGCGACATGGCCGGCAATCCGTCCGACGCATTGGCCGTGTTCGCCATCACGGGGAAGAACAGGGAGATCGTGGAATCCGAAGTGAGGAACCTCGCGGATTTCCTGCACATGTTGGGCAACCCCGTCGGCGTGATCAGCTCGTCCGATTCACAGTCATTGGAACGCTTCCTCAATCTGGAATATCCTCTGTCGGCCATCGATGTGCAACGTACCATGGCGGTGTGCGCCGAAGACGGCGCAGCCGCTGTGATCCTCGCGTTGGATGAAGAGACCCTGCGTGAGGACGCGTTGCAATCGGTCAGCGTCGATGTGCTTGCCTGCGATGACAATGGTTTGAGCGATGCCGAGGTTGCGAAACTCGTCGCAAAATTCGGATGCGCGGTCGGCAAACAGACCCGCATCGCGGGACGAACCCAGGAATCCGACCTGCTTGCGGCGCAGGCCGCGACGGCATACGGCCAGACGGACAGCCGTTCGCTGTCCCTGTCCATCGCCATGGTGCTGGCCGCCGGCGTGAGGAAAGCCAACATCAAAAGCGCGTTACGCGTCTCGCGTGACCTGAACTAAACGTGGAACGAAACATTCTCCACATCAAACACAAACCCAACCATTAGAGGAGTAACGACAGTGAGCAGCCCGACCATGATGCCGATGAGCCTGACGGAGATCGCGCAGGCGGTTGATGGACGGTTGATGCCGACGACCGTGCCGACCGACGAACCGGTGGCCATCAGCGCCTTCACGGATTCGCGCCAGATCGTGCCGGGATCCGTTTTCGTGGCGATTGCCGGCGAACGCGTCGACAGTCATGATTTCGTGCCGAAGGTCGGCGCGCAGGGGGCTGTGGCCGCACTGGTCGACCACGAAATCGCGGGCGCGCAGGTGCCGCAGATCGTCGTAGAAAACACCGTCAAGGCGTTGGGAGCGCTCGCCAAGCATAATATCGAGCGTCGGCGCGCGCTGGAATCGCCGTTCACCGTCATCGGCATCACCGGTTCCGTCGGCAAAACCACCACCAAGGATCTGCTCAAATCGCTGCTGTCCAAAATGGGCGACACCGTCGCTCCGGTCGGATCGTTCAACAATGAGATCGGCCTGCCGCTGACGTCGCTCAAGGTGAACGCCGGCACGCGTTTCCTGGTGGCGGAAATGGGCGCCAATCACGTGGGCGAAATCGCCAACCTCACCTCCCTGGTTCCGCCGGACATCGCCGTGGTGCTCAAGGTGGGCGTGGCGCATCTGGGAGAATTCGGCTCTGCGGAACGCATCGCCCAAGCCAAATCGGAAATCGTACGCGGACTGGTGCCGGGCGGCCTGACCATCCTCAACGCCAACGACGAACATGTGGCCGCGATGAGCGCCATCGCTCCGGCCGATGTGCTGTGGTTCGGCCTGCCGCAGAAAGAAGACGCGCAACTGGACACGACCGCGCTCGACGTGCGCTGCGACGATCTCGACCATCCGTCATTCGTACTGGAAGACAAGACAGGCCGGCACGCCAACGTCACGCTCGGCATCTGCGGACAGCACAACGTCATGAACGCGCTTGCCGCAGCCACGGTGGCGATGACGTTGGGCATGCCGATTGACGACGTGGCCTCCGGCCTATCCGACGTGACGAGCATCAGCCCGCATCGCATGGCGGTGTCCACCGTCACCAAGCCCGAAACGTCGTTCACACTGATCGACGATTCGTTCAACGCCAACCCCGATTCCATGAAGGCCGGACTCGATGGCCTGTCGCGCTGGCATGCCGGCGCCGAGCAGCAGCCGTTCAGAATAGCGGTTCTCGGAGCCATGTTGGAGCTCGGACCGGATGAGCATCGCCTGCATGAGGACGTCGGCAGATACGCCGTCGAGGGCGGTGCGGACGCGCTTGTGACGGTCGGCAGCACTTCCGACGAGGCGTTGGACGCGCTTGCCGAGGCCATGGCGCAGGGCGGCAAGGCGGTTGCCGCCGACCCGACGATGGTGCAATGGGCGCATGATGCCGAACAGGCCGACCGAATGGTCACCCGGCTTGCGACCGACCATGAGGGTACAGTGGTGTTGCTGAAAGGATCCCACGCGTCCGGATTGAGCGCTCTGGCGGAGCGTTGGACGCAAAACTGACGGAATCGGCGTCGTGCCGATCATAGCTGACTGAAACGGAGAAGATCAGGTGATTTCACTCATCATCGGCATTATGGTGTCGCTCGTCGTGACGATTGTGGGCACTCCGCTGCTGATTAAGTTGGTGCACAAGCTCAACTACGGACAGTACATCCGTCAGGATGGCCCGAAGTCGCATCTCGTCAAGCGCGGCACGCCGACGCTTGGCGGCGTGGTCATCAACCTCGCGGTGGTGCTCGGCTGGTGCTCCTCGGCACTGTATCGGTTCTTCACCAGGGGAGAGGTGCCGTCGTGGTCCGCGGTGTTGGTGCTGTTCGCCATGCTGTCGATGGGATTCTTGGGATTCATCGACGATTTCGCGAAGGTCCGCAAGAAGCAGAGTGAGGGACTGACCGTCAAGGGCAAGTTCATCGGACAGTTCATCCTCGCCACCATATACGCGGTGCTGGCGCTGATTCTGCCGACCAAATCCGGCTTCCCCAGCGCCCAGGCCGGCATGAGCTTCATCGAAAAGCCGTTCTTCAGCTTTGAATTCGCCGGTCGTGTCGTGGCCATCGTGCTGTTCGTGATCTGGGTGAATTTCCTGATGACCGCATGGACCAACGCCATCAATCTGACCGACGGTCTTGACGGCTTGGCCGCCGGCTCCTCGATGATCGCCTTCATCGGCTATGCGATCATCGCGTTCTGGGAGTTCTACCACCTCAAGGGTTCGGACCATCCAGGCTTCACCTATGCGGTGTCCGATCCTCTTGACCTGACCATCATCGCGGCGTGCGCGGCCGTAGCCTGCTTCGGCTTCCTGTGGTACAACTCCAATCCGGCCTCCATCTTCATGGGAGACACCGGCTCCTTGGCGCTTGGCGGTCTGTTCGCAGCCATGTCCATCGCCACGCACACCGAATTCCTGGCGATCATCCTTGGCGGTCTGTTCGTCATCGAGACCATGAGCGACATCATCCAGGTCGGCTACTTCAAGATGACCCACAAGCGCGTTTTCAAGATGGCCCCGATCCATCATCATTTCGAATTGAAGGGCTGGCCGGAAGTGAAGGTCGTGGTCCGGTTCTGGATGATCGAGATGCTGTTCGTGCTGATCGCCTTGGTGCTGTTCTACGGCGATTGGGTGGCCCGTTCCGGCCTGTGACACGATTGCGGGCGCGGCTTTACGCCCGCAATATGAGTGTGCTATCACGGCAAATGACGTTTCCGATTGAAGGGTGATGGATATGAATATGGATGGCAAGACCGTAATCGTGGCTGGTCTCGGTGTCTCCGGGCAAAGCATGATGGAAGTGCTGGGCTCCCGTGCCGGCAGAGTGCTGGGCGTGGATGAGAAGAAGCCGGACGCCGACCTGCATTCCTTCGACCAAATCGATTGGGACAATACCGACATGGTGATGACCTCGCCGGTCTTCAACCCGCGCACGCCATTCATCCTTGAGGCGCAGAAACGCAACATACCGGTCATGAGCGAAGTCGAACTGGCCTGGCAGCTGCGCGTGAACAGCAACACCACCGGCAAGCCGGCGCAGTGGATCGGCATCACCGGCACCAACGGCAAGACCTCGACCACGGAAATGACCTCCGAAATGCTGACCGCATGCGGCCTGGCCGCTCCCGCCGTCGGCAACATCGGCAAAGCCGTGTCGCACGCCGCCGTCGACCCCGCGAACGACGTGCTCTGCGTCGAACTGAGCTCGTTCCAGCTGCATTTCACCTATTCTCTGGAACTTGACTGCGCGGCGATCACCAACATCGCCGACGACCATCTCGATTGGCATGGCGGCATCGAGAACTATGCCGCCGACAAGGCGAAGGTGTTCCACAACGTCAAGAAGGCGCTGGTCTACAACGCCGATGACGAACGCGTCACCAAATTGGCGTTCGCGGCCCAGACCGCGCCGGAATGCCGCAGGATCGGCTTCACGTTGGCCGAGCCGAAGGACGGGCAGATCGGTGTGAAAGATGGCTGGATCGTCGACATGTCCGGCATTGCCGGCGGAGAAGCGGGAAAGCCGTTCCAAGTGGCGAAGGTCACCGATTTCACGCATCTGACCGAGCCGGATGGCACGGTCTACCCGCATCTGCTCGCCGACGCCCTGACCGCGTTGGCGCTGGTGTTGGGTCTCGGAGCAGACAAAGACAAGGCGTTGGCCGCGCTCAAGCAGTTCACGCCGGGCGGCCACCGCATCCAGACCGTCGCCGTCGCCAAAACGTCCGACGGTGGCACCATCCGTTTCGTGGATGACTCCAAAGCCACCAACGCGCATGCGGCCAAGGCGTCGCTTAACAGCTTCGCGGACAAGTCCGTGGTGTGGATCGCCGGCGGACTTGCCAAAGGAGGCCGTTTCGAACAGCTCGTCGCCGACCAGGCGCACACCATCAAGGCGGCCATCATCATCGGCAAGGACCAGCAGCCAATGCTGGACGCGTTCAAGGCAAGCGCTCCCGACATTCCCATGTCCATCATCGATCCCACGGACAACGACACCGTCATGGCCCGCGCCATCGACGCTGCCGGCACCTACGCGCAATCCGGCGATGTGGTGCTCATGGCTCCGGCCTGCGCGTCCATGGACCAGTTCAAGTCGTACGCCGATCGCGGAAACCAGTTCGCGCAGCAGGCTCAGCGTTGGGTGAATGAGCATGGGGAAGCCTGAGGCCAGCCGTAGCATCACGTCTTCCGCAAGCCGTCCGAACATGACGGACGGCGCCGCGGCGCAGACACGAGAACCGTTGAAGAACGGCGGAACGCGTAATCTCGCCAACCCGTTATGGTGCTTCCACGGATTCCGCCTATGCGTGATCATCCTCACGATCTTCGGCGTGATCATGGTGTTCTCCAGCTCTTCGGTGAACATGATCGCCAACGGGCAGTCGCCATGGGCGCAGGCGCTGAAACAGGGCATGTACTGCGTGTTCGGCCTGGTCATAGCATTCATCACGATGATGCTGCCGGCCAGCTTCTACCGAAAGATCAGCTTCTGGTTCCTGCTTGGCGCCATGGTCATGCAGGCCGCCACACTGACGCCATTGGGCGTCGAAGTCAACGGCAACAAAGGATGGATCGGCATTCCGGGCGTGTTCACCATGCAGCCCGCGGAAATCGTCAAGCTGGCGTTATGCATCTGGATGCCGAACGAGCTGATCAACGCGCGCAAGCAGGTGAAGAAGGTCGGCGCGCCCCGCGCGTACTCCAAGCTTATTCTCGGCTATCTATGCGCGTTCTGCCTGGTCATGTCCGGCAAGGATCTTGGTACGGGCTTGATTATTCTCGCAATTGGCGGCATTGCATTGCTGCTTGGCGGATTCCCCGGCAAATGGCTTGCCGGAGCCGCGCTGCTTGGCATATGCGGTATCGTCGGATTCATTCTGACCAGCCCCAACCGACTCGGCCGCATCATGGCGGCCTACCGGACCTGCTCTCCGTCCGACCTGCAGGGCGTGTGCTATCAGGCGGTCCACGGCAAATACGCGATCGCATCCGGCGGCTTGTTGGGCGTCGGCATCGGCAATTCCGGCGAGAAATGGGGCTATCTTCCCGAAGCGCACAACGATTTCATCTTCGCCATCATCGGCGAGGAAACCGGATTCGTCGGAGCAGCCATGGTGATTCTGCTGTTCATCGTCATGACGTGGTGCATGCTGATGGTGGCCGTGCAGGTCCGCGACCGGTACATCACCATGGCGTTGGTGTGCATCGCGGTATGGATCGTCGGCCAGGCGTTTGTCAACATCGGCGTCGTCGTCAGCCTGCTGCCGGTCATGGGCGTGCCGATGCCGTTCGTATCAGCAGGCGGATCGTCTCTTATCATGTGTCTGGGGGCCGCCGGCGTGGCCATCAGCCTGATGAAGGAGCAGCCGCAGGTCAAAGCCGAGAACCGCATACTGTAATCGGTTCCCGTCATGCGAGTTGCGAAGCAAGCAAAAGAAAAGTAGACGAAATGTAAGTATCTGCATCGGCGGCGGTATGCCGCGTGGCCTGCCGCCGCATGGTGGGCTAAGCTCGTGGATTATGAGCAATCAGAAGCATATCGTTCTTGCCGGTGGCGGCACGGCAGGCCACGTCAATCCTCTGCTCGCCGTGGCACATGTGATTCGCGAGCTTGAACCGGAAGCGGATATCGCGGTGGTGGGCACCGCCGTCGGTCTGGAGCGTGATTTGGTTCCGCAGGCCGGTTTCGAACTGGAAACCATCGAAAAAGTGCCGTTCCCGCGCAGGCCCAACAAGGCTGCGCTGCAGTTTCCAGCCAAATGGAAGGCCGAGAAGGCCAAAGTACGTGACATCCTCACCCGGCATCAGGCCCAAGTGGTCGTCGGTTTCGGCGGATACACGTCCGCACCCGTATACGCGGCCGCGCACAGCATGGGCATTCCGATTGCGATTCACGAACAGAACGCACGTGCGGGCATGGCCAACAAGCTGGGCGCGCGTTGGGCGTCCATGATCGGTGCCGCATACGCCCAGCCAGGACTGAAACCACGCAGGGGCGTCGAAGTCGAACGCGTGGGCCTGCCGCTTCGTCCGGCAATCGCACGATTGGCGTCCGATCTGGAACATGACCGTACCGCCACTCGTAAAGCCGCCGCGGCGCAGCTTGGCGTCGATCCGGACCGTCCGCTCGTGGTCGTCACCGGCGGATCCTTGGGTGCGGTGAACGTGAACAGGGCTGTGGCCGCTTCCGCCAAGGACCTGCTTGCGCACGCCCAGGTGATTCATCTGACCGGTAAGGGCAAAGACGACGAAGTGCGTTCCTTGGTGTCGGTAAGCGCCGGAGAGGATGTGCTCGGCGAGCTTGGCCCCGACCACGTTTCGGATGGCGACTACCGTGTGGCTCCCTATCTGGAACGCATCGATCTGGCGTTCGCCTGCGCCGATCTGATCATCTGCCGTTCCGGAGCCGGCACGGTCAGCGAGCTGACGGCTTTGGGACTGCCGGCGATTTACGTGCCTCTGCCGATCGGCAATGGCGAGCAGCGCTTCAACGCGCAGCCCGTGGTCGACGCGGAAGGGGGCTTGATGGTGGCGGATGGCGATTTCACCCCGGATTGGGTCCGTGGCCATGTGCCGGAACTGCTCGCCGATCCGGACAAGCTGTCCCGATACGGTGCCAACGCGTGGAAATACGGCATCCGCGACGCCGCCGAAGTCATGGCGAAGCGCGTGCTCGCGCTAATCGATCAGCCAGCTGATTAACCGGCCGAACAATCATGGCCGCACCCCGTGGGAGACCATGGGTGCGGCCATAATGAAATGAGCTTGAAAACAATTTACGAGGAGCAATCGTGTCTGACAACCAGCGTGAAGCCGGTACCATAATTCTTGACCCAACCCATGCGTCGTTCGCACCTGAAGAGACGGTGCATGACCTAGGTGCCACGCATTTCATCGGCATCGGTGGCGCGGGCATGAGCGTGCTCGCTGAAATGCTGCATGAGCAGGGTGTCGAGGTCGATGGTTCGGACCGTGAGCCAAGCGCCAAAACCGACCGTCTGCAAAGCCTCGGCATCACCGTCGAATTCGGCCAGCAGGCGAAGAACGTCGAAGGCAAGAACACCGTCGTGTTCTCCAGCGCCATCAAGCCGGACAATCCGGAAATCGTCGCCGCGCATGAGGCAGGGGAGCGCATCGTGCACCGCAGCGACATCCTCGCCCTGCTGATGAACGCGAAACGTGCGGTGACCGTGGCCGGCGCCCACGGCAAGACCACGACCAGCTCCATGCTGGCGCACATTCTCGTGAACGCCGGAGAAGGCGAGCTCGCCGATCCGAGCTACGCCATCGGCGGTTCCATCCAAGGCAAAGACGGTGCCATTTTGGACGGCGGCCATGCCGGCAAGGGCAACGTGCTGGTGGCCGAGGCCGACGAATCGGACGGCAGCTTCGCCAAATACCATCCGCAAATCGCCATCATCACCAATTCCGAAGCCGACCACCTTGACCACTACGGCACGCAGGACAACTATCGGGCCGCATTCGTGGACCATGCCGGACACGCCACCAAAGCCGTAATCATGTGCGGCGACGACGAAGGCAACCTTGCCGTGCTACGTGCGCTTGACGCCACCGTGGCCGGACGCACGATCGTCTATTCAACACGGAACGCCGCCGAATTGGGCGACCTGAACGGTGCCACGCTGGTACGCATCGAATCGGAAAGCGAAACCGCCGAAAGCGGAGCCGAACATTTCACGCTGCATATTCCAGGCGGACTGATCGGCGAAGAGGAACGCCGCATCGCAGTGACGCTTACCGTTCCCGGCATCCACAACGCACGCAACGCCTCCGCGGCGATTATCGCGGCCGCGCTGTTGGGCATGGACGTCGAACGTGCCTCCGCGGCGGTCACCTCGTTCCTCGGTGCCGCACGCCGCTTCCAGGTCCGTGGCACCGTCAGCCAAGTGACGGTCGTCGATGATTACGCGCATCATCCGACCGAAATCGCTGCGCTGCTGGATGCGGCCCGTCGCCGCTACCCGCAGTCCAAGATCCGTGTGATCTTCCAGCCGCACCTGTTCTCCCGCACGCGTTTCTTCAGCTCTGAATTCGCGCAGGCGCTTGCCAAGGCCGATGACGTCATCGTTACCGGCATCTTCCCCGCGCGCGAGAAGCAGGAGGATTTCCCCGACGTGACTCCGGCCACCATCGTGGACGAGGCGCTCAAGCTTGAGCATGAACCGGCAAAGGACTGGATCCGTGGCGTCGAAGACATGCACACCGCGGCCCAGATGATGGTGATGCGCGCGCATCATGGCGACGTCATCTTCACCGTAGGCGCCGGCGACATCACGCAGATGGACGAGGTCATCCTGCATGCTCTTGAAGCGCATCGTTGGGATTGCGAGGGCTGATGGCTCGACGGGTCATCAGTTCCGGCAAGGATGTGCAGGAGACGGACCAGTCGGGCGGACGACGTTCCGGACGGTCCATCTCATCGGAGCATGCCGAAGGACGGTCGATTGAAGGGTACGCGGACCGTTCAAAAGCCGAAGGCTTCGTAGACGCGCGACGTTTGCAAAGCGAGGACCTGGTTTCCAAAACCCTGCAGGAGACCACCGGCACGATCGGCATCATGACACGTCCGAAAGTGGTTGATTTCGGCGAACGGCTCAAGGAACGCCGTCAGGCCGGCGCGCGAGCCATAGTCCTGCGCGTGCTCATCGGTCTTGTCGTAGCCGTGGTTTTGGGAGCTGTCGTCTGGCTGTTCCTCTTCTCGTCGGTGTTCCGTTTGGAGCCAGGCAACATCAGCGTGGTCGGCGCCAACGAATGGGTGAGTGAATCGCAGGTGCTTGACATCGCGAGGCAGCAGTCCGGAAAATCGTTGTTCCTGGTTTCGGATGGAGCCGTGGAGAAGCAGATCAAGGCGATTCCGGGAGTCACGTCAGCCAAGTCGAAGAAACAGCTGCCGAACTCGCTTGAAGTGACGATCAAGGCGCAGAAACCCGCGGCCATGCTCAAAACCAGCGAGGACCATATGACGGCGGTCGACAGCAAGGGCCGCGTGCTCAATTCCGTCAGCGGCGTTTCCGTGGAAGGCATTCCCGTCATCGAAGTGCAGAACGTCGATGCGAGCCTGTCTAGGCGTCCTATCAAGGAAGCGTTGAAGATTCTCAGCTCACTGCCGGAATCGATGCGCAATTCCATCACCAAGGTCACCGCGGCGACCCAGGATTCCATCACCACGGAACTCAATGGGGGAGACCGCGTGATCGTATGGGGTGATTCCTCGGACCTGAAGCTCAAGAAAGCGGTGGTGGACAAGATCGTCAATGATCCGAACGTGATTGGAGACAAGCATAACGTGGACGTGTCCGCGCCGTTGAGACCGATCATCAAATAGCGTTATTGCGCAACGTCACTGCATGACGGAGCGGAAATACTTTGATCTAGCTCTTTTTGTCTTGACAGAAAAACGAAACGTGCTCTGGACCTTCTTTCCAAGGGAGGGCCAGAGCGCGTTTCCGCGTTTGGATGGATGGTATTAGCCGTATGCGTTGAACGGGCGTCAGTCCTTGACGATGGTCTTGCCTGCGGTCGCCCCTGGCGTCAAGTCCTGAATCTCCGTGATCTCCAGAACGGGAATGGTCATGGGCTTCTTCGTGCCGTTATGTTCGGCCACGGCGACCTGCTCATCGTAGATCGCATCATCGGAATGCAGAGTGACGTTGCCACGGAAACGATAACCTCGCTTCTGCTCAAGATTGGCCACTGCGATGACCAGTTCGCTGCCGTCGAGCAGATTACGGTACATTTGACCGGCGGTGCGCTCGTGATAGCCGATATGAGTGTCATCGATGACGAACGTGCTCATTTTCGGCCCCAAATCGACGTGTCCATCCTTGCCGATGGTGGCCACCCAAGCGAGATTGCTGCTGATGAAATCCTTCATTTCCTCTGTAAGCTTCGCCATGATATCGTCCCTTTCGATGGTTGGCTGGCCGGCGGCTTGTAATATTGGAAGGCGCCGGACGGTTATTTCGATGATACGGAGGCGTTGCTGCCGACATGCGCTGTTTCACCGAACGAGAAATGTGATTACCAATACGAAAAGCCGTCATTGCTGACGCATGATTCGTGCCCACATTTTGCCCATGTTTTTGAGAAATATCGCGAGAAAGGGTGAATTGCAGCGAATTGCAAAAGTGGTGGAAACCGTTGGAAATAAAGGAAAAGCCGCCATTTCTGGCGGCTTTCAATCCGTGGAGATGCGGGGAATCGAATCCCGCTACATCAAGCCCGAAAGCCCTACTCCCGCTTGAATCACGCCGCGCTCGCAGTCGTTTTTGGCAACATTTTGGCAACATTTTCCCGAAGCAGCAACGAATCCATCGCCAGACCGACCGCGTCCAGATCGTCGTCGAACAGGTCGGCGTACACATCCAGGGTCATCGCCGCACTCGCGTGGCCGAGCTGGTTCTGGATGGCCTTGACGTTCGCTCCGGAGCTGACCATGAGGCTCGCCGCGGTATGGCGCAGGTCGTGGTAGGTGAGTCCGAGAGGGACGCCGGCGCGCCTCTTCGCCCGCCAGAACCACTTGGTCGGATCGTTCGGCGGCGCGGTGCGCGCCAGATATCCGCCGTCCTGCGCAGGGAACAGCGGCTCGCAGCCTTCCCTCCCGGCACACCGCTCGCACAGCGGGGCGTCGAGTGTTCTGGGGAACACGACCTGCCTCGGCCTGCCGGATTTTGGCAGGTCGACCACCACCTCGTGGCCGACTGTGGTGGCGCTCCGTCTGACCGAAAGCCGGTGTCTGGCGAAGTCCACGTCCTCGACGTGCAGTCCGGCCATCTCGCCCCATCTCAATCCGCACAGGCCAAGCACGAGCACCATCGTCCGCCGGTCGCCGGATTCGTCGGCGAGTCGGAACAGCTGTTCGACGGTGAGGTACGTGTGCTCCTTGTGCTTCTTGCGTGGCGTCTCGATGCCGTCGCATGGGTTGGATGGGATGAGCCTGTCGGACACGGCGTCGGCGCAGATGCCGCGCAGGATTCCGAGGTTGCGCAGCACGACGGTGGCGCTCTTGCTTTCGGCCTGCCCGCTGACCCATTCCTGGATTTCGGCGCGGGTCAGTGATTCGAGCGTGCGCGCGCCCCATTGCGGTTCGACATGGACCCGCCACGCGCGTTCGAGCGATTCGACGTAGCTGGCCTTTGACGAGACGCGCTTCTTGGCTATCCACGCCGGCCAGAGTCCGCCGACCTTCCGGCGTCCGGCCTGCGGGTCGATGTACGTTCCGCTGGCCTTGGCGACGGTGACGTGTTCGGCCAGCCATTCCTGGGCGTCGCGTTTGCGTTGGAAGCCGCGCCGGCTGGTCTGCGTGCCGTCTGGTTTGCGGTAGATGACGCGCCATCGGCGTCCGTCTTTGGTGTCGTATGCGTCAATGGTCGCCATCTTCCACCTTCTTCCGCGGCCTGCCGCCGCCGACGCCTCGGCCGGGGCGGCTGGCGTTCCACCGGTCGATGGTGTCTTCGCGCCAGCCTCTGGCCTTGCCGACGACCACGTCCGGCTCGGGCAGCCTGTAGCGTGCCAGTGCGCCTTTGGTGATTCCGAGGCGTTCGGCCACCTCGGTCATGCTCAGATAGCGTTCAGTCATCCTTGCCGCCCCGTCTGTCCATGGCGAGCGTGGCAAGGCTCCAGATGCCGGCCGCGAGTCCGAACAGTCCGGCCTGCCATGGTTTTCCAGCGAAGCCGAGCATGGCCGACAGCAGGCCGCATGTGATGCCGCAGACGGCGAATATGGTGCTTGTTCTCATGATGGCCATGAAATAGAATGGAACCGGGGTTCCGGGCACTAGGTCTGCTCGGAACCCTTTCGTCATCTCTTATGGCGTGGTCTGCGCCGGATCGAGATGACGAGCGCCGCCAGTGCGATGATGTTGCTCACCACCGAGCTGATGGCGGTCACGATGTCCGTCCATTTCATGCTCACCTCCTTTCCGTTGACATAACTATTATAACAAAGTATGTAAAGTAATGCAAGTCAGAACACGACGAACCACACTCACCAAAATCATCAAAATGTGTCAGGATTATCCAGTGGTTCCCGCATGGTTTGCAATTCACTTCAAATCACTGCAAATCGCTGCAATTACCGGAAAAGTGTGGGCAAAATGTGGGCACGGAATCACCAGACCATCGGCAGTCCGAGGCATTGGCGCGCCCACCGTTCCACCGCACGATTCTCCTCGTCGCCGCCAAGCAGGAGCAGGAAGCCGGCGTTCTTGCCGAGCGAAGCGGGTTCCAGCTTCTTTATCACGCCACGCTCCTGAAGGAACAGCCAAGCGTTGCTGATGTTCGTCTTGACTGTGTTCTCGCGCTTCTTCATCTCCTTATCGGCATTCTCGCCCATTGACTGCTCCGGCGTGAGCAGAATCATCCCGTATGCGTCGGCGATGGCGCGCCAGCCGAGCGTGTAGTAACGGCATGGCGCGTTGACCTTGCGCAGCTTCTCGGGTGGCTGGTTGCGTTCGCGGTCCCAGTCGTAGGTCATGGAGCACATGAAGGAGATTGCGAGTTGCGCAGTGGTATAGCAGGTCAGGTTGTCTCCGCGCTTCTTGGCGAGGCGTCCGGTGCGGTTTAGGTCGTAAAGGGCTTGCGTGTTCTGGTATCCCATGTCTTCCATGTCTTTCCCTCCATGCTTTGCATTAGAATGGTGCATGGAGAATCTAGCTGGTTTTCCGTCGCCCCGATTTGCTCTGGTCAGCGTCGGGGCTTTTTCGTTTATGACTGCATTGTAATTGCACTCGAAAGTAAAAGTCAAATTGCACAGCGAGTAAAATTGCAAAAGAGAAAATAGAGACGTTTAGTGCAATCGCAATTGCACATATATAAGATCTACAAGTTTTAACATTCTTCTTATAAGGCGCAATGCGCCCAAAAAAGAAAAAATCAGCATGTCCAATTCACGTCTGCGGTAGCTTGAAGCAAGAAGAAAGAAGGGGAAAAATGAAGAAACTGATTTACCTCGTGCTATCCGTGCTGTTCGCAATCTCCGGCATCTACGGCATATACGACACCATCACCACGCCGAAGTACGATCTGGCCACAAGCATCATGACGGTTCTGCTCCTCGCATTCCTCGCATGGTTCTTCTGGCATCTCTCCCTCAAGCCTGAGCCACGCCATAAACATCAAGCGACGAATGCGCCTGAACCATCGCCGGAAGCCACCTCAGACGCTCCAACAGTGGAAACGGCACCAATCACCCACGTCAATGCGAATAGTGGCGTAGAGGACGATTACGTGGCTGTGGATATTGAGACCACCGGCCTAGGTCGTGACGCTCGAATCATCGAATTGGGAGCCGTGAGAATCAGGCACGGACGCAAAGTCGCGTCATACAGCCAGCTCGTCAACCCACAGATTCCGATCCCAGCCAAGGTCACGCAGATAACCGGCATCACCGATCGGGACGTGCGGCACCAGCCCACCATCGACAAGGCATTGCCCAAATTCTGCGCTTTCTGTGGGCGTGACACTTGGATAGGCCACAATATCCGGCGCTTCGACATTCCGGTGATCGCCAGGGAGGCGCAGAGGGTCGGCGCCGGAATGCCGGACGTGAGCTTCTACGACACGATGGAATTATCCCAGGCATTGCTGCCGCAGCTTGACCACCATCGCGTGGTGGACCTCATTCGATATTTCGGCATCGCCAAGACCGAGCGGCATCGCGCCGCCGACGATGCTGCACAGACAGCGCAAATCTTCGAGCATTTGAAGCAGATATAAGCTTTATAAAGACTTATAAAGACTTATAAAGACTTATAACCGCTAGCTGATTTTCGCGTCGAGAAACGCATGATCGCCATCGACATAAGCCCGCTCGATTAGCTTATGCGTCGCGGCGTAAATAAGATCATTGGACGGATACTCCTTCGCCATCTGACTTTGGATGTCCTGATCGGAAATCGACGGGTCAAGAATCTTCGCCATGATGGGGAATACGCTGTCGATCTCGTCATGCGGCCCATCGACGTAGACGCGGAGCATGTCGTTTTTCCCGTATCCGAGCACTGCCCCGTAGACCAGCACGTCCACTGACGATTGGCCGAGTCTTCCGTGGAGAGCGTCTGCGGTGGAGAAAGCGCCGGTGCGATACTCCGTCCGGTAATAGGGGCCGTTCGAATCGCTCGGCGTGAATTTCTCGACGTCGGTTATCGGCGTGGATGAGTTCGCGTTGAACTCGTCCACAAAGCTCTGCGCCGTCTTCTCGGCTGCCTGTGGTTGTGGCTTCTCCTGCTGTGCGCTGACGTCCGGCGTCTTGGCCGTCGTGGAATCCGGCTCCTGCTGGCTTCCGCAGCCACAGGCCGTCGCCAGGAGAAGCGTCGCAGCTGTGATGGCAATGATTTTTTTACGCATTGAAAAACCTTTCTTTGATTCTATTTGGCGATGTGTTGAGCATGGCTCGGTAGTCCGTGAGCACCTGCGTGGTCACGTTCAGTTCATCGGCTATCGACCATAGGTCATCGTCGTACATGCGTTCCGCCAATGCTAGTTCTGCCGGATCGATGAGCAGGCGCGCGGTCTGCCGCCGTGTACGGATCTCTACTTTCGAACTATTGTTCGCACAGCCGGTGTCGCCATGCCGCCAATGCAAGAGCTCGTGCGCGAGAGTGCACCGTTTGGCCGTGTATGTGAGCCTGCGGTCGATCAGTATCACCTCGGTCGCGGCGTCGTAGCAACCCCAAAGGCCATCGGGGAGAATGGCGCTGGATACGGTGACCGGCAGTCCGACAATCGCGCGGCGCATGGCGCCGTATGTCATGCGCCGGTCGATCGGCAGGTCAGGCAGGCTCGTCGTAATCCGGCCCAGCCTCTCCATTAATGGCCTCCCGCTTGCCAGCGGCCCGATACGCCGCAAGGGCCACGTCGCCCCTCTGCAGCTTGTTGAGGGTTTCGGCGGTTCTTTTTTCTTCCTGTGCTGCCAGCGCGTTTGCGAATAGCTGACGCAATGTCATCCCGCATGTCTTGGCGATTCGCTCGCAGTCCGATACCGTCAAGGGTGCGTCGAACCGGGCACGGACGAACCAATAGTTGCGGCTGAATCCACATTTCGCGGCGAAATCCGTAGCGGTCATACCGCTCCTGGATTGCAGTGCTTTGCAGTATTCCATGACGCTCCGCGCTCCGGCGGTAACGTCAGTGTTAGCTCTTGTTCCCATGGCTCCATGATACCCAATTGTGTACTTTTTGTAAAGTAATCAATTAAGTACTCTCGTAAGAGTATCCAAATAAGTACTATCTGTAATCAGCAACGAAACGAGAAAGGAGGTTGGGTGACAAGCGAAACGGAACTCATGAGAGCCAATATCCGAGGGGAGATGGCTCGAAGGGGCATGACGCAAGAAGACATAGCCAAAGCGATTGGATGCGAAAGGCCGCTGGCGAACAAGAAACTCACCGGCAAGAAAGACTTCACCGTAAGTGATCTGGAAAAAATCGCCGACATGTTTGGAATGACCCTCTTCCAATTCACTGCAGTGCTGCTCCAGCCGATCGACAGCATCAAACAATTCAAAGCCTGAAATCCACAACCAAAGGAGCGTCCGATGGACAGCAAGACCTACAACAAAGACGTGCGCAAAGCCTGCGTGAAAGCCGTCTTCGACGAATTCGCCGAGCATGGCGACATGATTCGCCCGCAATACGCGGGACAGTGGGATGAAATCGACGCTAGCCGATTCCTGGGCCACATCACCGGACCGATGGACATCGACGTGACCGACCTCGTGGACGTCATCATCGACACGATCGTCGAGGAAGCACAGAAATGAGCGGACAACTGCTTAACCCGCCAGCTCCGCCCGAACAGCGGAAGACGGTCTTCGACCCGCGGACGATTATGCTCGGCCTGACCGGCTACGCCATCCAAGTCGGCGAACACGACGCCAGACTCGTCAGACTCCACGAGGACGGGAAGACCATCCTCACGGAAGTGGACGCCAAAACCACAGAAACATTCGCCTACCACCTTTATGACGCGATAGGAGGAACACGATGAGCCTCACCACGGATGGAAGCCTCTACTTCGAAATCCTCGATGACGGCACCACTCGCAGCGACCATTCAGCCGTCATCCAGCTCGCCATCGACACGTGCGACAGCAACGCGCGATACCTGCTCACGCAGACAGACCTGGCGAACATCCGCCGCGACTGCAACCGCATCTTGAAGGAACTATCCGAAAGGAGGATGGCGAAATGACCGACCACGACTACTGGCTCGAAGACCAGCGGGAGAAGACGCGGAAGCCGAACTACACGCGCCGCCGCATCCTCTTCGCCATCGTCAGCATCGGCCTCATCTCCAGCCTGACCATCATGCTCACATGGCATGGCGGCAGCACCACCGCCGCGCTCATGGTGGAAGGCGTGTACATCGCCACCGCATTGTGGCTGATCGTCAGATTCGCGCCACGCGACTAAAGACTTCCCACCAGCCGACAGTCCAACAAAACAAACCAAATTAGGGATGTTTTCGCGGACATCCACGTTCACTCATGTCGGCTGGCGGGGGCACATATAACTGAATATCGATTATTATCCACGCGCCGACCACATCCTGCTTCACATACACTGTCGGCGCACTGGCTGGGCGACGGTTCGCCCGTCCACGGATTCCAATCTCTTCTCTCTCTATCAAGAAACGCAGGCACTCCGGTGCTTGCAAACCCTTTCAAGTCCGCCTGACGGCCAGTCGCCGTCGGCCACGCCACCGGCCGCCAGCATGTTCAGGTCATGCTCCAACAGTCAAAGGGGCGCTCGGAATCCACGGACGGCATCGGTCCGACTCCGACGCCAGCCACTCAGCCTCATCCACTCGTCAGGACGGGGCCTACAACGTCAACAAGCAAAGGAAAGCCTATGAGCAATGAAATCCAGCGATTCGAGTTCAAGGACGCATCATTACGCGCCCTGACCGACGAGGCGGGGGAGCCTTGGTTCGTCGCCAAGGACGCGTGTGACATCCTCGGCATTGACACAAATCATCTCCGTGAAGCTCTTGATGATGACGAAATCACAAACCTCCGCAATTCGGAGGTTTGGAATCAGCCAGGTCGTGCGCCTCTCATCATCTCTGAGCCAGGCCTGTACAAGCTCATCATGCGCTCGCGGAAGCCGGAGGCGAAGGAGTTCCAGCGTTGGGTGACGCATGAGGTGCTTCCCCAGATCCGCAAAACCGGCGGCTACATCCCGACGTCCGAGTCGGATTCGGATGAGGACATCATGGCCAGGGCCGTGCTCGTCGCGCAGAAGACCATCAAACAAAAGAACCAGCAGATCGCCGAACAGCAGAAGCGCATCGTGGAACTGGAGCCGAAGGCCCGGTTCGCTGACGCCGTTGCCGCATCCGACGGCACCTGCCTGATCGGCGAGCTCGCGAAGATGCTCCGGCAGAACGGTCTCAAGGTCGGTCAGAACCGGTTGTTCCGGATCCTGCGTGACGACGGGTATCTCGGCAAGTCCGCCTCGAACCGGAACGTGCCGACGCAGCGCGCGATGGAACTCGGCCTGTTCCGCATCAAGGAGACCACCGTCACCCACGCGGACGGGCATACGACCGTCAGCCGCACGCCGAAGGTCACAGGCAGGGGACAGGCGTACTTCATCCGCCGGTACTGCCTCCAGCCGTCGTTGGGAGCGGGTGCGTGATGGTCTTGCAGCAGATGATGACCACCACGCAGGTGGCGAGGCTTTTCGGGGCCGAGACGCCGGAGGAGATTCGGACGCGGCAGGGGTATCTGGCCCAGTTGCGTTTCCGTGGACAGGGTCCTCGGTTCGTGAAGCACGGGCGGATGATCCTTTATCCGGAAACGGCCGTGGCCGAATGGCTTGAGGAGGGCGAGACGAATTGCACAAGGAGCATTGCATGAACGACATTCGCAAGGCGTGCGTGAGGGCCGTGTTCGACGAATTCGACGACCATGGCGACGCCATCATGCCGGCCTGTGGCGACGTATGGGACGAAATCGAAGCAAGGCGTCCGCTCGGTCACATCGTCGGATACGTCGACCTCGACGTCACCGGAATCGTGGACCTCATCATCGACACGATCAACAAGGAGCTGTGATGTCACTCAGGAGAATCGACGCGGAAACGCTGCTGACGCCACCCGAACCGCCGAAGGCGAGCATCGTCATGCTCGGCATGAGCGTGCGCACCCTCGCCAACTGGCGGAGCACAGGCAAGGGCCCGCCGTACTTGAAAATCGGCGTGGAACCGCCTGAAAGCCATCAGGACAGGCGCAAAGTCAGATACCAGCGCGCCGTGGCCGAGCGGTGGGCTTCGGCGCACGAGTACCGGAGGACGGTGGCGAGATGAGAAACGGCATGTTCGTTCCGGCGACACAGTGCAAAAGCCATCCAAACGTCAAAAGCGACGGGAAAGCACGCTTCGACACCGGCAAGCCGACCCTCACGCAGCAGGGAATGGACGTGGACGCTTTCATCCGCGAAAACAGGCGATTGATCGAAAGACTCAGGAAAGGAACACGTTGAAACACGAATACACAGCCGACGAGCTCGCCGAGCTGAAAAGCATTTACGACGAGTCCGGCGAAGCGGGATTGAGCCGTGACGAAATGCGGGCCCTGCGCAAGGCCGGACTTGTCAAGCAAGACCTACCGCCAGAGCCGGAGAAGCCGCATGAGGATACTCTGGCCGACTATCAGGCCATCAGCAAGCCCACGGCGGAACCGTCGAAACGAGACCTCATCCTCGCGCACTGCAGAAAACGCATCGACCAAGGCCAACCATTCGACGGCAAGGAAACCGCCGAAGCGCTCGACATAAGCCAGAAAACAGCAGGCAACATCATCGGCCAACTCCGCAAGGAAGGACTGCTACCGGCCTTCGACCAGCATTCCCCCCGCAAAACACGCAAAACCACCATAACCGGAAAGAAGAAAGAAACCATGACCACCACGGTCCAGGAACAGAAGCCGGAAGCCAAGCCGGAAGAGCCACGCACCATCATCGCAAACGCATTGGTCGGCATCTTCGACGCGGTGAGCGCCTTGCAGCGAACCGCGTTCCAAGCCAACGACAAGGTGGTCTACGGCTTCGCCACGAAACTGCTCACCGGCGAATTGATGGACATTAAGGCCAACTACTCGAAGGACGCAAAATGAAGCTCAATTTCGATAGCAAGGATGGCGTTTTCACCGTCAAGGCCGAGAACAAGGAAGAAATCACCCGACTCAAAATGTCCGCGATGGACATCGCAAATCTGATTGTCAATTACTTCGATGCCGAAATTCAGGAAGCGAAAGTGGAGAAGAAATGAAGCGTATTCCCCTCAAGGACACGGAACGCTATCAGATCGAGCGTTTCAAGCAGCGCAAGAAGGCCGAGCGTCATCTCGCCTGGCTGAAGAGCCGTAAGGCGGGTGTGGGCGGTTCTGACATGAGCACGATCCTCGGCCTTAACGCTTTCAAAACGCCTTACGATTTGTGGCTTGAGAAGACAGGCCGTGTGGAGCCGGAGGACATCTCCGACAAGTGGGCTGTCATCCGCGGCAATGCCTTGGAGAACGAGCTTCGTAAGCGTTTCCGCGCGCAGCATCCGGAAATGATCGTCACAGACGGCACCGACAAGCAGTTCATCAGCCGCGAGAAGACATACCTGCGCGCTTCCCTTGACGGCATCCTGCAAGGGGAGGACGGCAGCTTCGGAATCCTCGAAATCAAGACGGCGGGTAATCGTCGATCGGGAGACTGGAAGGACGAGGACGGAAACCTCCGTATTCCGCCATACTACTTGGCTCAAGTCGAATTCTACGCGCTCGTCACTGGATGGACGTGGGGATACGTGTACGCCGCCATCGGAGACGACGAGCCGGTAGAGATCCCGTTCCAGGCCGACGTGGAGGACATGGCCGCGATAGACAAGGCCGCAGCCGACTTCTGGCATTTCGTCACTTCCGGCACTCCACCGCAGTTGACTGGCGGTGACGTGCAGAAGGCGTGGCCGGAACCCACGCCGGACATCGTGGACGAAAGCGACGACGACGACCTCTACGACCTGCTCGCCAGATATGAGAGCGCCACCGGAATGCTGAATGACATGAAGGCCACTCAGAAGGAATTGCAGGAACAGATCATCCTGCGCATCGGCTCGCATACGGGCGTGCGCTGCGGCAACCTCCAAGCCACCTACAAGCCGACGACACGCAAGGAATACACCGTCAAAGCCACCACATACCGCAAATTCGCATTCAAAGCCATCGAAGAAAAGGAGCAATAATCATGGGACAGATCGCACAGCAGGCGCAAGGCCGGCAGATGGTCGAAATGACGCCGAAAAAGAACCTCCAGATGCTGATGCGGAAAAGCTGGCCGCGCATCGCCAGCGTCGTCGGCAACAACATCAGCCCAGACCGCCTCTACCAGATGTGCGTGTCCGCCATCAACAAGACACCGAAACTCGCCGAATGCTCGCCGAAAAGCGTGCTCTCCTGCTTCATGACCTGCAGCGCGCTCGGATTGGAACCATCCAACGTGGACGGACTGGGACGAGCCTACGTGCTTCCCTTCTATAACAAGAAATCCGGCGGAATGGAAGCCACGTTCATCATGGGCTACCGTGGCATGATCGACTTGGCGCGACGCAGCGGCCAGCTCGTGGACATCAGCGCCCGCGCGGTACACCAGGGAGACGAATTCTCATACTCGTATGGTCTGAACGAGGAGCTGCACCACGTGCCATGCGCCAACCCCGGCGAGCTGACCCACGTGTACATGGTCGCGCATTTCAAGGACGGCGGACACTACTTCCTTGTCCTTAACCGTCAGGAGATCGAGCAGGCGAGGGCACGCAGCAAGAGCGGTAATTTCGGCCCGTGGAAGACCGATTACGAGGCCATGGCGAAGAAGACCGCCATCCGTCGCGCCGCCCCATACCTGCCTTTGACCGTGCAGGCGCAGACCGCAGCCGCCAGCGATGACACCACACCGGATTACGGCGACGTGTTCCAGCCGGTGCTTGATGATGATGGCGATGATGGAGCTGATGACGTGACCGCCGAGGTCATGGAGCCGGACGTTGAAGCCGGGCAGCAGACTGAAGTGAAGGAGGCCGAGTGATGGCCGGAGAGACTGTTATCACGATCGTCGGCAATCTGACCGCCGACCCGGAATTGCGCACGACACGCAATGGCGGCGCGGTGGCGAATTTCAGCATCGCGGCCACGCCACGCGTATACAACAGCCAGGCCAACCAGTGGGAGGACGGTCAGGCGCTGTTCCTCCGCTGTTCGGCCTGGCGTGACCTCGCCTCGCATTGCGTCCAGACGCTCCGCAAGGGCATGCGCGTCATCGCGCAGGGCCGTTTGCAGCAGCGCTCCTATCAGGCGCAGGACGGTTCCAACCGTACCGTCATCGAAATGACCGTGGACGAGATAGGACCGTCGCTCCGTTATGCGACGGCGCAGGTGCAGAAGATGCAGTCAGGCGGATACCAGGGCAACGCCAATGGTGGCGGCTATCAGCAGCCGCAGCAGGCACAGCAGCAGGCGCAGGCTCCGGCAGATGACCCGTGGGGCGCTCCGGCTGGAGAGCCTGATTTCTGATGCGTGAGTGGATTGAGCCGCCGGACGTGCTGCCCACATGTCCGATTCATGGGTGCACGATGTATCCGGCGCGCCCCATCCCATGCCCCGAATGTGAGGCCGAAAGCGAAGACCATTACGCGGACATTGGCGATGCCGACATTTGGATTTTGGAGGACGAATGACGCAGGAAACCACCATCGACGTGCCGAAGGCCTACTGGTGGACCCAGAACAAGCGTGGAGACTGGCGGGCGAAATACCGGCGCACCAGCGTCGTGAAAAGACGTGCCTACCTCACCTACCGCAGTCTCATCAACAGCGGCAAGCTCCAAAAGCCCGAGCATTGGCCGGTGCATGTGACCGCCATCATCCACCCCTTGACACACGGCAGATTTGATCCTGAGAACGCGGCGCCGATGGTCAAGGCAATCTTGGACGCCATCACACAAGCCGATTTCTGGCCGGACGACAACGCGGAATACGTTCTCGGCCCGGACTACCGGTTAGGCGAGCCAAGCACCGAAAAAAGCGTCTACCACATCACCATCCGAATCGAAGAAGAGGAGCACTGACATGGCCACGAACGTGAGTCAGCAAGACGAGACACTGCACAAGGTTATCGAATGGTGTGAGCAGCGCGAGGTTGAGGGATTACGGCTTGCCAATGCTTTGCTGCAGAAGCATGACTTGGCTGCTTATGCAGTGGTCAAAGCTCAAATAGACGCATATCACAAGACCGCCGAACACTGCTGTTCCATGCTCGGCTACAGCGGCTCCATGCTGTCCTGCCTCACCTACGAGGACACGGACAATAGCGACCCATCCGATCAGCCCCAGGTGGGCGACTACGGCGTGGCAGTCCGCGAGACCGCAGACGGCCAGGAGGAAATACCCTTCCACATCGAACGGGAGGAACGCACCGGACTGCCAGTCGCACTCCTGAACGAACGACTGTATGCGAAACCGGAAGACGACATCGACGACGGACAGTACGTGAGCCTGTTCCAGCTCTATTTGGACGGCTTTATGTTGAGTCGGACGGGCCGAAAGCGGAACAAAGACGCGGAGGCATAGTCATGTGGTTCAAACGCAGACGCAACGAATTCGGGTGTCCAATGTGCGGCAGACTACCCAAAATCGTTAAGAGCCATACACAGGATGGGGATTACATCAAGTCGATATACCGGCTTCAATGCCCCCGAAAGCACCTCTCTACAAACTGGTACAGCGACCCTATGGATGCAAGCATCCAGTGGAAACACGTAGTGGACGAATACAAGAGGAAGGACACGAAATGAGCGCGTACCAACCTGTTCTTGACCCCGCCTGCGGCGGCCGAATGTTCTGGTTCGACAAGTCGGATGATCGCGTGCTTTTTGGTGATGTGCGGGATGAAAGCTGGGAATTGTGCGATGGGCGTAGGTTCGATGTCAGGCCGGACATGCTGATGGACTATCGTGACCTGCCATTCCCTGATGAGACGTTCCGCATGGTCGTGCTTGACCCGCCACACCTGCGCAATGCGGGCGATACGAGCTACATGGTGCAGAAGTATGGGTGTCTCGACCAAGAGACGTGGAAGACCGACATTAAGACCATGTTCGACGAGTGTTTCCGCGTTCTGAAGACTTACGGGACATTGATTTTCAAGTGGAATGAAACGCAGATACCCGTCTCGCAGATTCTCAAGCTCACAGCGCACAAGCCACTCTTCGGCAACAAGCAGCCGAATCGCACGGGAACACACTGGATTGTCTTCATGAAGGAGGACGCGAAATGAATAAACGGTACAAGGTTTGCCCACTTTTTTGGAGTGATTACGGCGATGAGCGCACCTTGATGAATATGGGTGTGTTTGAAGAGTTGCTGAACGAGGGTTGGCAGATTCTGCGGGTGGATACCATGCCGACAACGGAATTGCGTGATAACGCCGTCACAGCGACGAACGTCTACATCCTTGAGAGGGAGGCTAATGATGATTAGTCAATACGACAAGGACATGTGTTGCCTGTATATCGCTGAGGGGATGAACTACATCTGGCAACAACGAGAGAACCAAGAGCTTTCCCGAATACTTGAATCATTGGCCGATAGGAAGCTCATGAAGCGTGTCCATGGCGGGTATGCGATCACGCTCAAGGGATTGTTGGCAGTCAAGGTGTGGAGACTTCACCTGTTCCTGTTCCATCACGGTGAATACAAGTACTTCAGGAGGAAGAAATGAGCAGGGCTGAGACCACCGCCATGCTGTCCAAGCTGGTGGAGAAGAGGTTGAGGAATCAGACCGCTTTTTGGGCGAGCGAGGTCAATTTCGACCGGAACACGCCTGACGAGCGGCGAGTGGATTACGTTGGCTTCAAGCCCTGGAACATCAACGGTGAGCCGGTGCCCGCAAGCGTCGAGAAAGGCTGCTTCGAGTTCTACGAGGTCAAGTCATGCATGGCTGACTTCACGAGCGGCAACGGACTGACGTTCTACGGCGATCAGAACTATCTGGTCTGCACGAAGGAACTGTGTGACGAGATTGTGTGGCGGAAGATGGTGCCGCCGCGTGTGAACGCGATTCTGACACCGGATTCGACCGGCTCGAAACTGATTCTCAACTATGTGCAGTCCTACAACGACCTGTCATACCGGCGACGGCCCGCAAGCGAAATCCTGTGGGCAATGGTCAAAGCAAACGGAAAGAGGACGAATTGAGCAAGACGATCAGATACGTGGAATGCGGCCACTGCGGCGAGACCGTCGGCACATATTACGTCACCTGCCCGTACTGCGGATACCGCCTGGTGTCCGCTCAGCAGGCGGTCATGGATGGCTTGGCATGGTGACGCTCGACCCGCCACCGGACTTGGTGGAGATCGCCGAAGCCTTGGATGCGATGGCGAAACCACACGTGGGAAGCGGCTGGGCGAACACCAACTACACCGGCCTGCCCTGCACCACGCCACGGCAGGAGGCCATCTGGATGGCATACAACGGAATCACAAGAGGGGAGGATTGATGGCAAGGCGTGGTTACGTGCAGCTCGTTAACGGCTTCTATCTGAACGGCAAGGTGCTCGAACTGATGGACGAGTGCCCTGCCGCAGTGGCGCGTTTCTGCATGATACTGAGCTTCTGCGGCGATAATCTCACGGATGGATACGTGAGCCGTCGAGACATGAGGTACGTACTCCGCGCCACCGATGAGGAGCTGCGGCTCCTGCTTATGGAAAACATGCTCGAAGAGGTCGATGAAGGCTACGTGGTCCATGATTACACCGAGCACAACCGCAGTCGTGAGCAGGTGCTGCGCTCCCGCAAGAAGACCGCCGAACGCGTGGCCAGGCATCGTGAAAACGACGATGTAACGCCGTTACATGCATCGCGTAACGGTGTTACATCCCAGAAACACCAGAACACCAGAACACCAGAACACCAAAAGAAAGAAAAAGAAGAATATTCTTCTTCTTTTTCCAAAGAAATCGGCGTAAGCGATTTCGAGCTAATGACGGAGAAGGCCCATGCCAATGCCGCCATAATCCGCGACTATCCGAATCTCGACTTGTCGGACGCGTGGAACGCGTTCTTAAGCCGACATTATGGCGAAAACCGCACGATAGCCGACTGGACGCGCCTATGGAAAGGCTGGTGCCAACGCCGCGCCAACATGAGCGGCATACCACCGTCGAAACGCCATGTGCACACGTGGCAGTGCGAACACGTCCTGCAAGCGCTCGGACGCGACAAGGAAACCGCCACACCAGACCAACAAGCATGCAGGCTCGCTGAACGACTCAACAAGGAGCAGAACACACAATGATAGAACCCAAACTCATCTACCATCTCACAGACGCCGAATACCACCGACGCATGGCCAAGGCATGGCGAGAAGGCTACGCGGCCGGTTGGAAAGACCAGGAATGCGACTTCCCGCCACACACCACAGAAAACCCATACAAGGAGACAACACGATGAGAATCAAGAAAGTCCTCGAAGACATGATCATCAAGTGGCATCAGGCCGGTTACGCGCTTGACGAGATCGCGCCGCTCGTGCCGCAGGTGCCGAAAGCGGAAGTCGCCGCGATCATCCGCCAGCACGACAAGGAGACCAGACTTTGACCAACTGCCAGCACTGCCACAAGCCAATGAAACCGGCGACGGCGAACCTGCTATGCGCATCATGCCGCACGGACTACTGGACCATGATCCGCCAACTCGGACACGTCCAACTGCCCGCATTAAGCTCCATCATGCTCAAACAAGCACACATCGGCAGCACAGGCCACACGCCAAACAAAGGCAACGCGCCAATGCCAATCGACACGAGAGCGCAAGCCCTCATCACCGACTCCGAAGCATGGCTCGCCGAACAAGCGGGCAAAATCAGATCCGCATACGCAGGATACGCATGGAGGAAAGCATGGTATGCCATCATAAGCAACCGGCACACCATATTGGACATGCCAACCGCAGCAGACGATTACGCAGCCCTGGAACACATCAGCCGACGCAACGAGACGGCATTGACACCAGAGAGCGAGCTGATAATCCTCGGCACCTGCCCCACCTGCAACCACCAGCTCACAGGCACGCCGGACGCCGAATCGGCCACCTGCCCCACCTGCCATGAAGAATGGGCGGCACCAGCCATCAAAGCAGCCCGAGACGAAAGACTCTGGCAAGTGCAGATCACCGGAACACCCAGCGACGCGGCAAAAGAGCTGAAACGCTACGGACTGACCGTCAGCCGCAATCTCATCAGCCAATGGCTCAGACGCGGCAAATTGCACGCCACGCCGACAGAACACAAGCGGCAGTATGTGTTCAACCTCGGCGAGTTGGCAGCACTACTTGACTGTCACCGTTGAAATGCTATACTGTCGTATGTTAGTAAAATGGTTCAGCCGAAAGGCTGGGCCATTATTCATATCCAGCTTCGGTAGCTCAGCGGCAGAGCACAAGGGATAGCACAGATACCAGAGGACGGATACCTTACCGGCCATGGCTTCCTACTTCTTTAAATCGAATGCCCGTGATGATAAAGACAGTGCATCCCACACCACGCGCTGGTTCGACTCCAGCCCGAAGCACCAAAGGCGGTGAATCAATGCCAGGAAGAATCCGCAAGACCAGCCGCCAATTCGAAAAAGACAAGGCCGCATTCTTCGCACAATGCAAGGCACAGCATGCAGTCTGCTGGCTATGCGGAATGCCAATCGACTATGCGGCCACGAAGAACACCACCGATGACAGCTTCAACCTCGACCACATGTTCCCCGTCAGCAAGCATCCCGAACTCCAATTCGACCCAGCAGGCTTCAAACCGAGCCACACCAGCTGCAACCGCTTGAGAGGCAACCAAGATCCGCCAGCGCCAATCGGAACACTAAGCAGGCAATGGATTAAGACAGCATGAGCAAGGAGACAGCAATGCAACAGCCAGTCAACCTAACGCTCACCGCAGAAATTAACGACAAGACATTCCCAATCAGCAGCTTCACGGTCAACATTCCAGTGCACGTCAACAGAACATACCGCTACGAGGTCATCGACTCCGAGCGTGCCATCGCCAAGCTGATGCCACCAAGCACAAACGAACTCATCAAACGCTTCAAAAACGCAATCAACGCATTCCAAACAGCATTCGAAACCGACCCAAACGGGGTAGGGGCGGTGAAATCGTAAAACCAACGACAGAGCGCAAGACGTCCCGCGTGGTTGGTCTCCCTCTCCCCGATGAATGAAATTGTTGGCGGGTCGCGCGCGATGGCAGATTAGGGGGTGTTTTCGATGAGTGCGAAGTTTCCGAGTCGGAATGTGGCGGAGGCGTTGGAGCGTTCGTTGAAGAACGCTGACCTCAAGGCTGTGAATTCTGCTGTTGTCGCTGCGGCTCGCGTGTTGGCTGAGCGTATCGATTATCTGACGTTCTCCGGTTTTGTCGATGAGAACGGCAAGCTCGACAACGTTTCGCTGCCGACGTTCCTGAAGTATTGCCAGAGTCTCGGCCTTACGGTGGATGCTCCGGCTAAGGTTGGTCGGCCTGCGAAGCCGAAGGTTGAATCAAAGCCGGAGGCGCGTAAGAGCGACAAGGTTGTGCAGATGGAAGATTTCATGAAGCGTTTCGGCTAGGAGGCGTTCGATGGCGTCGGAAGATTTGAGTGTTTTCGGTGCCATCGATGATGAGAAGCATGGTGTGACCCTGCCGCGTATTTATACTCCGCCGCTTCGTCCCTTGGATAAGAACACTTCTAATGGCTTCGCTGTGATCGCGTTCGCCGAGATCATGCTTCACGTGCATCTCTACCCGTGGCAGCAGTGGCTGCTCGTGCACGCGTTGGAATTGCTGGAGGACGGCTCGTATCGTTTCCGCAAGGTCATCGTGCTTGTGGCCCGTCAGAATGGCAAGACCACGCTGATGGGCGTTTTGGCCGCGTGGTGGCTTTTCGTGGACTCTAATAAGCATCCCGACCGAGTGCCGCCCGTCAAATTCCTGGTGGTCGGTGCCGCGCAGACGTTGGACAATGCGAAGGGCCCGTACAATCAGGTCAAGGAGTGGTGCAATCCTCAGCCTTCTACCGATGAGGAAGCGGATCTGGTCATTCCTGATCTCGCCGCGATGACGCAAAAATTCGTCAACACTAACGGCGAGGAGGCGATCATCACCCGCTCGAAGGCCAGATATATTGTCCGCGCCGACAAGAACATTCGAGCCAAGTCGGCGGCGCGTGTGGTGTTCGATGAGTTGCGTGAGCAGCATACTGATGATGGCTGGAACGCTGTCAGCCAGACCACGAAGGCCGTGTGGTCGAGCCAGTTGTGGGGCATTTCGAACGCTGGCGACTATCGGTCTGTGGCGTTGCGCAAGCAGGTGGACAAGGGCCGCAAGCTTGTTGACGAGTGGACTCGTCTGAGCGTCGACGGTGGCAATCCGGCCGACGTGTTCCTGTCCGGCGAGCAGGACGGCAGCTTTGGATATTTCGAATGGTCTGCGCCTGACAAGTGTCCGGTGGATGATGCCGATGCGATCCGTCAGGCGAATCCGTCGCTCGGCTACGGTCCGATGACCGTCATGAGCGTCAGATCCGATATTGACGGCATGACCGAGGCCGCTTTTCGTACCGAGGTCCTGTGCCAGTGGGTGACGGCTGACATCATTCCTTTCATCAATCCGAAAATGTGGGCCAGCGGAATTGATTCGCGTTCCACGATTCCGAATGAGAATCGAGTGGTGCTGTCCGTGGATACGAGCGCGGACCGTAAGACCACGTATGTGGCCGCTGCCGGAATGCGTGCGGACGGGTTGCCGCACGTGGAGTTGATTGCTCGTCGTGACGGCATGCTGTGGGTGCCGCACTTTTTGGATTTGCTTCGTGAGAGCTGGCCGGGCATTTGTGAGATTGCGGTGCAGTCGAAGGGTTGTCCGGCAGTCGATTTCATCGACCCGCTCACCGAAAAAGGCTGGAACGTGCATCTCATCGAAGGCTTCCGGTTGGGCGCGTGCTGCGGCCGCTTCCATGACCGTGTGCGTGAGGGCAAGCTACGGCACCTGCCGCAGCCCGCCATCGAACAGCAGGTGAGCGTGGCCGTATCCCGGCGTCTTGGCGAGGTCGAGGTGTGGGACCGCACCAAGTCCGCATTGCAGATTTCCGGCTTGGTTGCCGAATCTCAGGCATTGTATGCGTTGGAGACCATGCAAGTCGAAGCGGAGACACCGAAATATGTGCCGAGCGTGACCCATTTCGCAGTCGTATGACCCAGTGAGGAGGTTTCATGGGGTTCTTTTCCAGATGGCTCAAGAAAAGCCCGGTATCTGTGGCCCAGAAGTTCTCCGAATCGCCAGTGAACATTTCGCAGGTCGCGCAGCTGCCGATCGATTGGTTCGGCGCTGGCGTTTATGATCGTGAGGCTGCGGTGCGTACCGTCATTGACCATATCGCGCGGAATATCGCCAGTATGCCGTTCAAGGTTTACACTCGCCAGCCTGACGGTGACCGCGTGGAGGATACCACAAGCCCGTTGGCGCAATTGATGGCCAAGCCGAGTGTGCTTCCTGGCATGACACGTTACCGATTCTTCTACTCGCTGCTCTGCGATGGCCTGCTCAATGATCGGTGGCTGTGCCTGCTCGATGCCGACAAGCAGTCCGGCAGACTGTGGCTGCGGCGTATTCCGGTGCAGAATTTCACGCTTTCCGGCAATACTCTTGATGAGATCACCGGCGTGCAGATCAGCACCGGACAGCCGGAAGGAAGCCAGTATTTCAAGCTGCCAGACCCGCAGATTCTGCTTGATGTGGGGTACAGCACGTCCGGCATCGGCGGTTCTCCGGTGTCCGGCACTCTCGCACCGCTTTTGGCGGAGGCGCGTGAGATGGCCGAATATCGTCGTGCGATTGCCAAGAACGGCGGTCAGATTCCGGCGTACATCTCGCGTCCGAAGGAGATGCCGTGGCCGTCGCAGGAGGCGCAGGACGAATTCGTGCAGGGCATGCGCAATTACAAGGCTGGAGGCAATCTCGCCGGTGGCTGGCCCCTGCTCAACGACGGCATGGAAATCAAGACAGTGGACGCGTTCAAGCCGATCGACATGCAGGACATCGACGCGAGGGACAGAATTCGCATAGACGTGGCCAACGCTTTCCATATCGCGCCGGAGAATCTTGGCTTTCGCAGCGGCACGAATTCCAACATCGCTTCCTTCAAGGAGCAGATGTGGAATGTGGAATTGATGCCGTACATCGTGGCGTTCGAACAGTCGCTCAATCTGCTGCTGCCTGACGCGCTCGGCCAGCCGGACGTCTACATCGAAGCGAATGTGGATGCGAAGCTTCGCGGCACGTTCTCCGAGCAGTATCAGGCGCTCAGCACGGCCACGGGGCGCAGCTTCATGACCACGAACGAGGCGCGGCGCATCCTCAACTATCCGAAGCTCGATGGTGGCGACGAATTGGTGACGCCATTGAATGTGGCAACCGGCGGACAGCCCAGTCCGCAGGATGGCGGCAGGACGCAGAACGCGCAACAGAACAATCCAGTGAACGGAGAAGGACAGTGAATCTCAAACAGCTCAGATTCAACGTGAAATCCTTGGATGATTCGGCTGGCGAAGGCGTTTTCAGCGGCTACGCCAGCACTTTCGGCAACAAGGACCTGCAGGGTGACGTGATCGCCAAAGGCGCTTTCGCGGAGACCTTGGAGAAGGACTACGCCGGCGGAGCCGGCATCCCGATCCATTGGAACCATCAGGACGGCAAGCCGACCGACATCATTGGACGCACCTTGAGCGCCGTCGAGGACGAGAAGGGCCTGCTCATCTCGGCCCAGCTCGACATCGAGGATAATCCAACCGCCCAGCAGGCTTACGACCTGCTCAAGGATGGCAGGGTCCATCAGATGAGCATCGGCTTCGTGCCGACGAAGACCGCGTGGATCACGGAAAAAGGCGACGGCCCGTGGGGCGGCCATTCCGAATTCCAGCAGATCAAGCTTTTCGAGATCAGCGTGGTGCCGGTGGCCGCGAACCAGCAGGCCGAGATTCTGGCGGTGAAGTCAGGTCGCGCCATCAGCTCCGCCAACGAGGAGAAGCTTCGTGCTGCATTGGCGTCGCTGGACGAGGTGCTGGAAGGCATCGATTCCGACAATTCCAGCACTTCCGATGAAGATAAGCCGGATGATTCCAAGACCGGCGAGAAACAGGATGATAAGAAGCTTGCCCCTGATAAGGGTAGGGACGCGGAAGCTGAGAAGGCCGAGCGTCTGAATGTAATCAAATCCGCCCGTGAATTGGTCACTGGCGGCAAGGACAACAAGGAGACCAAATGAGTTTCAATGATCGTCTCGCCAAGACCAAGGCCGCCATCGAAGCGGTGCTGGCCAAGGGCGAGGATAATCTCACCGCTTCCGACATCGAGAAGCTGAAGGGGCTGAACGCCGAAGCGCACGAATTGCAGGATTCCATCGAAACGGTGGATGCGGTGCATAAGCGTTTCGCGGGATTGACCGACAATTTGGCGGACACCCAGAAGAGCGGAGCCGCATCCGGCGAGTCTCTTGGCGATTTCGTCGTGAAGAACATCGGCGAACAGCTGGCAAAGATAAAGGGAGTTTCGGGAGCGTCAATCGCAGCGCCGGAATGGGCTCCGCGCCGCAAGGCCAACACTGACACGCAGGTCACCGGCGGCCCGTCCGGCGTGTACGGCTCGCTGTTGACCTACGTGGACCCGAATTTCGTCCAGGCTTACCGTCGTCCGACCATCACCAACCTATTCGGTGTCGGCGCGATGAGTGGACAGGCCATCATCTACTACGTGGAAGGCGAAAAGGAAGGCGATTTCGACACCGTCGGCGAAGGCGAGAAATTCAGCCAGATCCATTACGCCGACGCCACCGAGCACACCGACGCATTATCCACCATCGCTGGATTCATCAAGGAATCCAACGACATGATCACCGACCTCGCATTCTTGAAGTCCGACATCGATGGACGTCTGCTCTACAATCTGAGCATCGTCGAGGAGAAGCAGCTGCTCAACGGCGACGGCACCGGCAAGAACATCAATGGCCTGCTGAATCGTGAAGGAATCCAGTCATACACCGCTACAGACGCCGGCAATGACGTTGCCGTCCTGCACGCGCAGTCGATGATCTCCACCACGACCGGCATGATGCCGGATGCCCTTGTCATCAATCCGACAGACTATGAGGCCATTCGACTGAAGAAGGACAATGATGGCAACTTCATCGGCGGTGGACCGTTCTACGGCGTGAATGGCGGCTCGCTGACCATCACTCCGCGCCTCTGGGGTCTGAACACCGTGGTGACTCCCGCTGTCGATGCCGGCACAGCTATTGTCGGATCCTTTAAGGGTGCTGCCACCTTCTATCGTAAGGGCGGCGTGACGGTCGAGGCCACCAATTCCAATGACACCGACTTCATTTCCGATCTGGTGACCATTCGCGCCAAGGAGCGTGTGGCTTTGGCCGTGCGCAAGCCGAAGGCTTTCGTCAAGCTGACTCTTAAGTAAGGAGACGTGATATGGCTCGACAGTTTCGAGTGATTCCAGCCTCGGCGGCGAAACTTGACCCGAATGCCAACGTGGCCGATGTGGTCTTCGTCGGGGCCAACGGCAAGCCGACCGATATTGGCAGCGCTGCAGTGAAGCCTGCAACGCATGTGGCTTTGGCCGCCGGCGCCACACCAACCAAGAGCGAATTCGACGCCCTGGTCAATTCTCTGATTGCGGCTGGCCTGATGGCTGCAGAGTAAGCGTGGAGGTCGGCATGAGTGATGTGAATGTGATTCCTGACATGATTGCCGACCCTTCGGCTTTCGAGGATGACGCGCAGTTTCGGCTTAAGGCCGCGCAGTCGGCGATCAGGCGTGAATGCGGTTGGCATGTCATGCCGAACGTGGCTCTCAGCGGAGTCATCAACTCTCGCGGCGGCACGGTTATTCGACTGCCCGCCCGTCATGTGACGAGCATCGAATCATTGACCGACCGCGACGGCAACAAGCTGGCTTATGCATATGACCCTGAGACGGGTCTTGTGGAGTCGCTTTCCGGTGGTTTCCCGGTCGGTGTTGCGGCCATCCGCTACGCGATCCATGCCGGCTATGATGACGCGCCGGACGTGCAGCAGGTGCTCATCAGCGCCGCGAAGCGAGCTGGCATGAGTCCGGTCGGGCTCGTCACCTCGCAGTCCACCAACGGCTCCAGCGCGAGCTTCGACGTGGTGTCGCTCATGCAGGCGGAGAAGGACAAGCTCAAACCCTACAGGCTTGGAGGATTGCCATGAGCCTGCTTGACGACATGAATGCCGGTGGCGGCGGATGGCGTATGCCGGGCGTGACCAAGTGGCGGCGACTGCGCGCCAAACGCAAGGCCAACCCGTACAATCCGGCGCAGAACGAGCCAGACTGGAGCGTGCCTCCGGACGAGCTCGCCATCATGGGCGCCCTCTCATCCAGCTCCAGCATCCGCACGCCGGACACGCTCGACACACAAACCGAATCAACGGCGTACCTCACCATCCCTGATCCGACAGCCGACGTGAAAATCGGCGACCGGATCCGCGCAGACCCCGACGACGGACGCTTGTGGGAAGTCGACGGATTCCCCTCGAAGGACGCGAACGCATTCACCGGCTGGCGTCCGACCTTGGAATGCCGTCTGACGGAGAGAAAGGGCTGAACAAATGGCGAAAAGCAGGATATCGGTCAACTTCAACCAGAAATTTTTCGACGAGATTCTCAATAGCGCCGGAGTCAAGGCGCTCACCACGCTGGCCGCGAACAGGGCACTCGCCTACGCGAAGGCGTCCGCTCCGGTCGATACCGGCGCATACCGCGACGGACTTGGAATCGAGGAGGTTAAAAGGGAGCACCGAACGACCGTCATGGTCGTCGGCCACGACCCGAAAACCCTGCTCGTGGAGGCGCAGACCGGCAATCTGGCCAAGGCGCTGAAGAAGGCGAGGGTCTGATGGCAAGCGTCATCCCACCCGACCTCGAACTATTCCTCACCGGATGGCTGCGCTCCAACATCACGGACATCCCCGGCCTGCAGGTCGGAAACCGTATCCCTGACGGTTACGACGGTTCCTATCCGCTCGTGGTCGTGCGTGATGACGGCGGCACGCAATCCGCCAACCGCGTGACGTTCGACAGGTCGATAGGCGTCAACGTGCTCGGATGGACGCGCAACGATACGAAACCATGCCGTGATCTGGCGGCCCGCGTGTACGGCGTGCTGACCGGAGAGCCCGGCATCCTCATCGGATTCGCCGAAGGCAGCCGCATCTGCGCCGTCGTGCCCGACGGATGCAACGGCCCGTACCCGGTCGGAGAGGACGCGGCATGGTGCCACTACTACATGACCGCCGAATATTCGACGGCCGGAATCAGACAACCCTAAGAAAGGAAACGCCATGGCCAAAGACAGTCAAGGCATGGATCTGGGACAGGTGGAGGCGCTCGTCACCGCAGCCATCATGATCGTCCCGTACTCCACCGAAAACAAAATCACGCCGGAGATGATCGCACCCAGCAATGCAACGCCGGAACTTCCGGCCGCCTACAATCGGTCGACCGCATGCATCGGACTCGTCAAGTCCGACGGCGGCAACCAGGATTCGCGCGACGGCGACGACCCCATCGAGTTTTTGCAGGACGGTTACAAAAAGCTGCCGTTAGCGACCAGCCTCACGCAGACTTTCAGCCCGGCCGAAAACAACGCGCTGACCCGCAAGATCACCATCGGCGAGCCGGACGCCCAGGGCGTCTACCACGTGGCCGACATCATCCAGGATGCGAAGTGGATGGTGTATGAGGAGGAGACTTTCGACACTGGTCGTGTGCACCGTCGTGCCGGCGTCATGCAGGTCACCGGCAACGAGCCGGACCAGCAGGAGCGTGGCTCGGTCACAGGGCGAGCATTGACCGTCGAATGGATGAAGGATCCGCTGTATGTGGATGCGGAGCATCCGAACACCCGCTGGATCGAAAGCTGGTACGACCCAAAAGCGTGACGGCGGTGGCCGTGACCTCGGCTGACGGCAATACGAGGCCGTCGGTCGTCCAAGGCGCGAAGCTCGCGCTCAAGGCCGTCGCCACCCATGTGGACAAGACCACCGTGGACGTGACCGGACAGGCCACATTCAAGTCCAAGGATGCAGGCGTGGCGACCGTCGATGGCGGCACGCTCACCGCCGTCAAGGCCGGGAGCGCGAGGATCAACGCCACATACGACGGCGTGACCTCACCCGATCTGACTGTCACCGTCACCGCACGCGCCGCCTGACCGGCGGACGAAAATCTTCCCGGACCGTCTATCTCGCCTGTCTGCGCGGTCCGGGAATCTTCTTTTTTCACGGCAGGCAGGCGAAAAGCAGATAGGACAAGACAATGACTTCAACTTCCACCGACTTCAAACCGACCGTCGAGGATTTCGACCAGTGGACGGAAAAAAACGATGAGGAGGCGTTCGCCTCCATCGCGCAAAACTACAAGGTGCGCCACATCATCAAGGGCGATGTGTATTGGGCGCTCGTGCCCGGCGGTCGCACGTACAAGCTTCCACTGTCGATGAGCATCGACGATTTCACGAGACTTTCGAACACGTCCGATGATACGGAGAGCGTCGAACAGCTCAAGCGCATGCTGAGCGCCTTCGCTGGCGACAAGCAGGCGGAGCAGCTGAACGGCGAACCGGTGCAGGTCGTGTTCAACCTCCTGTCCGACTATGGCGACGCGGTGGTGCGCGCGCAGGGCACCTCACTGGGAAAATCCAATGGTTTTCCCGCCAGCTCGCCGAACACGGGAGCGTGATCCGAGCCGATTTCACGGCGCATGGGTGGAGTCTGCAGGCCGATCTTGGCGGCAGGCTCCGCTACGGCGACGCGATAGCGCTCCTCGAGCAGATTATCGGCGATCCGTCATCCTACACGGGCGCGGAGCTCAACGGCTTGGATTATCCGGTCCGGTGGGGTGAGATACCGGTCGTCTACGCGCTTGGCAGCGACGAGTATCCGAAGCCTTTCGATTCGCTTGCGAAACGATTGCGGGCGGATAGGGAGAAGGCCGAGCGTGAGCGGCTGCGCGAACAGACCAAGGGCATGAGCCCGGTTTTCCGGACTCTTTACGAAGACTGAATAACTGAATAGTGGAGGTGCCGCATGGCGTTCGGCAGCGAACTTGGTTCCGCGCACATCAGCGTGTTCCCCTCGATGAAGGGTTTCCGCAGCGTGGTCAACAAGGAGGTCGGCGCGAGCGGCAAGGCCGCGTCGAAGGCTTTCGATTCGAGCATGAACGGCGGCAAAAGCGGCGGACTGTTCGGACACGCGTTCAAAACCGGTTTCAAGCAGTCGGCGAACGATTTCAGTGCTGACGTGCTGAAATCCTATGAGCGTGACGTGGCGAAATCCACGGCCGCATACCGTCAGGCCATGCTCCAGCAGAAGGCGGCGGCGAATCAGGTGCGTGCCGCCGAGGAGAGCGTCGCCAATGCCATCGCCAAGCATGGTGAGGGCAGCACGCAGGCCGAGGCCGCGACCATCAGGCTCGAACAGGCTCGATTGAAGCTGTCCACCATGACCGACCGGGCGACGCAGGCCGAGAACCGGTTGAAGGATGCGCAGAAGGCGCTCAAGGACGCGCAGGACAATCTCGCTTCCAGCAGTGGTTCGCTTGGATCGGCGTTCAAGAATCTTGGCGCGACCATCGTCCAGCCGGTCTCCGGCGCGTTCGGACGGGTCAAAAACGCAGCAACGTCGGCGTTCTCCGGCATCGCCACGAAAGCCCGCGACGGCATGAGCGCTGCCGGCGCTGCCATGCAATCCACCGCGTCACGTCTTACCGCGCCATTGTCGGCAAAGTTCTCGTCGATGAGCTCGGCCATCGCGGCAAGGATACCAGCACCTTTCAAAAACGTCAGCAATGCCATCGGCGGCTATCTCGGCAACGTCGGCGGCGCGGTCGGCGGCGTGCTGTCGCAGATTCCAGGGGCCGCCGGCAGTGCCGCGTCGGCGATAGGCTCCAAGCTCAAAAGCGGCGCAGACACCGCATGGAATGCGATCAGCTCCATGTCGGGCAAGGCCGTCGGCGCCCTGAAGGGCGTCGCCACGGTCGGACTGGCTGGCGTCGGCACCGCCGTCGCGGCTTTGGCTGGCGTCGGCAAGAGCGCTCTCGACGCATACGCGACATACGAGCAGGCCGTCGGCGGCGTGGACACGCTGTTCAAGGACGCTTCGGGCACCGTGCAGAAATACGCGGCGGAAGCGTACCGGACAGCCGGAGTGAGCGCCAACGAGTACATGACGCAGGTCACGAGCTTTTCCGCCTCGCTGATCAGCTCGCTCGGCGGCGACACTGCGAAGGCCGCGGAACTCGGCAACACCGCCATGGTCGACATGTCGGACAACGCCAACAAGATGGGCACCGACATCGAGTCCATCCAACAGACCTACCAGTCTCTGGCGCGCGGCAACTACGCCATGCTCGACAATCTGAAGCTCGGCTACGGCGGAACGAAATCCGAGATGGAGCGTCTGATCCAGGACGCGAACAAGGTCAAGCAGGCGAACGGGGAGATGGGCGACCTGTCCATCGACAAGTTCTCCGACGTGGTGCAGGCGATCCACATCATGCAGGAGCAGATGGGCATCAGCGGCACCACCGCCAAGGAGGCCGCGACAACCATCGAGGGCTCTGTCGGCATGATGAAGGCCGCATGGCAGAACTGGCTGGCGGAGCTCGGCAAGGACAATGCCGACATCAACGGATTGACCAAGCAGCTGGTAGATTCGGTCGGCACGGTCATCGAGAACGTGGGTCCGCGCATCGCGCAGATCATCACCGGCATCACCGCCGCACTGCCACAACTGTTCTCCTCATTGGGCAGCACGCTGCCGGCACTGGTCATGCAGATCCTTCCGCCAGTGCTCGGAGCGTTGGGACAGCTCGGCACGATGCTGCTGACCAGCGCGACGACATGGATCTCGACGAGCCTGCCCCAGCTGCTCGCCCAGTTCCAATTGTGGGTCACGTCGACCCTGCCGTCGTTTTTGCAAACCGGATTGACGATGGTCACGAACCTCTTGCAGGGCATCGTGCAGGCATTGCCTCAGATCGCGTCCACGGCGGTGACCGTGCTGACGACGCTGCTGGATGGATTGTCGGCCCAGTTGCCGCAGCTCATCCCTATCGGCATCAACGCCGTCCTTAACCTCGTGCAAGGCATCCTCAACAACCTGCCGCAGATCATCGACAGCGGTTTGAAGCTTATCCTCGGACTGGCGCAGGGCCTCATCAACGCCATGCCGGACTTGGTAGGCAAGGCTCCGATCCTTATCGGACAACTGGTCGGTGGCATCATCAATCGTCTCCCGCAGATCCTGCAGGCTGGCGTACAGCTGCTCTTCGCACTGGCCAACGGTTTCATTTCGTCGGTTCCACGGCTTATCGGCGCCATCCCCGGCATGGTCGGCCAGATCATGCGCGGTTTCACATCGGTTAACTGGGGTAGCGTCGGACTGAATATCATCACCGGAATCGCGACCGGCATCGCAGGCGCGGCAGGCAGGCTCGTGACTGCCGCTGTCAACGCGGCCACGAACGCGTTGGATTGGGTGAAACGCAGGCTTGGCATCCATTCTCCGTCACGCGTGTTCCGCGATCAGGTCGGTGAGATGATCGGCGAGGGCATGGCGGTCGGCATTGACGAGAGCGCGTCGAAGGTGAAGAAGGCGGCCGGACGATTGACTGGCATTCTGCCTTCGCAGGACGCCTCGTATTCCGTCGGCGTCGCCAACGCCTCGCGTGGCGTTAACGCTGCAGCTTACGGCAATGGTGGGAGCGTGACGAACATCACGCAGACGTTCAACTATCCGGCGATCGCGCCGACGAGCATTTCCACGCAGCAGAAGTTGCAGACAGCGGCCATGCCGCAATGGTGATTGGGAGGTTTCGCGCATGAAGGTCAGCTATTCTCTCAACGGCCAGCCGCTCGATTCCGAGCGGATGCGCGTGCTTGTCGGCACGACGCACTACACGGCGCTGTCGCCGATCGTTGACACCGTGCAGGTGCCAGGACGGCACGGCTTCATCGTCGGCTCGTCCATTCCGGTGTTGGATGCTCCGGAGCTGACAGTCAAGGTGGCGGCGTGGGGTGCGGATTCCGATTCGCGGATCGCACGCTTCCGCGCCATGTGCCTGTATGCGTCGAAGCTCACGCTCGGCAAAACGGAGACAACGGATGACGGCTATTCGCGCAGCATGGTCACGAGAGCGGTGTGCACGAGCTGCGAGCCGGACGATGATGAGAGGCCGTTCCGTGATCTGCGCGTCATGACCGCCGTTTTCCAACTGCCGGACGTGTTTTGGCGTGGCGTGCAGTGGCAGGAGGTGACGTTGGCCGCGTCGGGTGGCAGGCTGCTGCCGGGCGGGGTCTCGAAGCCGAGCGGTAAGGGGTATTGGACACGCTGGACAGGACTGCCGAACAATTCGCCGTCCATGCTTTTCGACACGCTTCCCGACGGCTGGCTGTCGGACGCGCCCATCACCACGCTGGTATTGCGCTTCGGTGCCGCCACTGGCGTGACCATTTCAGATCCGGTGAGTGGAACGAATCTCATGTGGGGCGGCCAGCGTGACGCCTCACGACCTTATCTCTTTATCGATGTGGCCAATCGCAAGGCGTGGACGGCGGCCAATGCCGACGCATGGTCCGGTGGTACGGACGCATCGAATGGCGTCGACTGGACCACCGAGCCACTGCAGGTGTGGCCCGCAATCGATTCCGGCGATTATCGCCTCGCAATCAAACAGACCGGCAGCACTGACAAGGTGACCTGCCGGTTTTTGCAATCCTGGGAGTGATTCATGGCAAAGTCTCTGCACGCGCGTCTTGTGGCCTATCGTCCATTCGGTGACCGACTCGGTGTGCTGGCCGAGCCGGTGAGCTTCAGCGCGTCCATGCTCCACAATGATGACGGTGCAATCAGCATCGAATACTCGCTGCTGTCCGGTGACGCTCAGGCTTTCGACCGCGAGCTTACGGACGGTCTCGAAGTGGCAGTGGAAGTCTCGGACGGTAGTGGCTTCAGGGAGCCGGATAATGCGCGATTCGTCATCACGGGCCGCTCCGGTAAGACGGATGACCGCACCAAGACCATCACCTATTCCGGTCAGTCGATTGGCTGGCTGCTGTCTAAGGCCGAAAACAACGACGCGAGCCATCTCATCGCCGATGGCGACAACAAGGGTAAAAGGCCTTTTTATTCTTCCAATCCGGGCACGATTCTCAAGACCCTGCTTGACGAAAACCGGGCGCGTGGTGGCGTGGCCACTGGTCTGACCTTGGGCTTCGACACGGCCAAGGACTCGGCTGGCAGTAATTGGGCGAAGAAGTACACTCTGTACTATTCGCTCGGCACCGATTTGCAGACCATCCTGGACGCCCTGGTCAATGGTGGCGGCTGCGACTGGCGCACATCGGGCCGCGCCTTGAAGCTGTGGAATGCGGACAGTGCCGCCTTGAGCCGTGATTTGAGCAAGAGTGTCGTGCTGCAATTGGCGCGCGACATCAGCGAGGCGCCATTTGAGGAGTCCATCGCGGATCTGGCCAGCACCATCCTTGTCGAGGGTGACAATAATCTGCTCTTCCGCATGGACAATCCGGCTGCACCGACGCCTTGGGGCAAGTGGGAGTCCTACAGCTCGCAGGGCGGCGTGTCCGACAAGGACACTGCCCAGGCATTCATGCAGATCACTTTGGATGACGCGGCCAGGGTGCGTGGCCAGTACACGCGCGATCTGGTGACCGCGAATGTGGATAATCTGCCGCTCATCGACTATCATGCGGGCGATTGGATCACCGCACCTACCGTGGCCCACGACGAGAAGGTGCGCGTGCAGGAAATCGACCTGTCCATGCGCCAGAATGAGGGTTTAAGCGCCTCCATCGCTCTGAATGATATCAAGTATGATGCCTCGGTCAGGCAGGCGAAGAAGATCAAGGGCATTACCGGTGGCGCGGCATTGGCTGGCAGTGAGAGCGGAACCACCGTCTCCACTGACCATGACCATCGCGTGCCGAAAGCGCCGCTCGGCCTTGTGGTGCAAACTGATGCGTATATCGGCAGCGACGGTTTCGCCCACGGCTTGGCCACCGCCATGTGGTCCGCAGTGACCGAAGCGACCAATGACACGGCCATTGAGATCAGCAATTATGCCATCGAGTGGCGCAAGCATGTGGATGGTGCGCCGTGGCATTCGGCTGGCACGACCGATAAGACGCAGCTCGGCTTCGGTGGCCTTGATTGTGGCACGCAAATCGAGGTGCGCGTCAGGGCCGTGCCCACGTACAGCGACAAGCTTGGTGATTGGTCGGATATCGTGGTGGTCACCGTCGAATCCGACACCACGCCATGCTCAGTGCCCTCCAAGCCGACTGTCTCCTCCGAGCTGTGTGTGGTCACCATCCACTGGGACGGCAAGACCGCTGCTGGCGGGCAGATGGAAGCCGACTTCGACCATATCGAGGTGGGCGAGGGCATCAATGCGGCTGGAATGCAGGTCATCAGCGCCACCCAGTCTGGTCAGGGCGCTTACGTCATCACCGGTTTGACGGCTGGCTCACAGCACTCTTATGCGCTGCGCTCCGTGGACCATGCTGGCAATAAGTCTGACTGGTCTGCGATTGCCACTGTGACCGTGGCTTCCGCCGTCTCGCCTGATGAGGTCAAGCAGATTCAAAAGGATTTGGCTGACAATCAGACGGCGTTGAAGGACAATACGGCGAAGCTGACGCAGGCGCAGAAGGACATTGCGGCGAATCAGCAGGCTCAGGCCGCCACGTCGAAGGAGCTTGAGTCGGCTAAGGCTGATATCGAGGCGAATCAGTCGGCCATCGGCACGGCCAACGCCACGCTGAAGGACAATACCTCCAAGATTGCGCAGGCTCAAAAGGACATCCAAGCCAACAAGACTGGCCTTGACGCGGCGTCCAAGACGCTGGCGCAGGCCAAGACCGATTTGTCGCAGGCGCAGAAGGACATTGCCCAGACCAAGACCGACCTGACCACCGCGAACGGGGAGATCTCGAAGGCTAAGGAGTCGGCGGCTCAGGCGTATGCCGAAGCCCACTCAAAGAATCACACTTTCCGTGGGCCTGACATGCCGAAGGACAATCTGATTGTCGGCGATTTGTGGATCAAGACGCAGAAGTATTGGACGCGCTGGAAAGGGGAGAAGAACGCAAGCCCATCAATGCTTGCCGACTTCTACACCTACTGGACGGGCGAAGCCAATAATTCTCCTTCCGTGCTCGTGCCGCTGTCGGATCGCGTGATTGAGACGCTTGTCTGGGATGGTGCCGCGTGGAACCACATGGGCTATGCCGACGTGGAGAAGAACGCGAACGAGATCGCTCAGGCGAAGTCCGACATCGCGGATAACGCCGCGAAGACCACCGACGCGAGGAAGGCTGCTGAGAATGCCGCTGCCGCCGCGAAGACGGCTCAAGGCACCGCCGACACGGCGAATGGTGCGGCCAAGACGGCTCAGGATACCGCCAATGCGGCTCAGACTGCTGCGAAGAGTGCTACCGCGACTGCCGGTCAGGCAAAGGATGCAGCATCGGCTGCCCAGACCGCTGCCGAGAGCGCGAAGAAGACCGCTGGCAATGCGGAGACGCTGGCCAACACGGCCAACGAATCCGCGAAAGCCGCCAAATCCGACGCTTCCGCCGCCAAGACGGATGCGGCCAATGCCAAGACCACCGCCGCAAATGCGTCCAGTGTGGCGACACAAGCCAAGGCCACGGCTGACAGTGCGGCACAATCCGCCACCGACGCCGCCAATGCAGCCCAGAAGGCGAATACCGCTGCCGCTGCCGCCGCTGGCGTGGCGAACGGCAAGGCCGACGTGCTTATTCAGGGCACGGCGCCGGCCACGTCGATGCGCAAGGCCTCTACTCTCTGGATTGACACCACGAACGGTGCGAACACGCCGAAAAGGTGGAACGGGTCGGCTTGGGCGGCGGTGACCGACAAGGCCGCTACCGACGCGGCGAACGCTGCCGTCAAGGCGAATGATGCGGCCAAGACCGCTCAAGCCACCGCCGACAAGGCTTCGACCGCTGCCGCCAACGCGGCTTCTCAGGCTAATCAGGCTCAGGCCGCAGCCAAGAAGGCGCAGACAACCGCCGACGGCAAGAACCTCATCTACCGTGGCCCCGACGAACCGAATCACGACGGACTCAAGCCGGGCGACATGTGGTGGCGCACCCAGAAGTATTGGACGAGGTGGAAAGGCGAGAAGAACAATTCGCCGTCCATGCTGGCCGACTTCTACACCTACTGGCAGGGCGCGCCCAACGCTTCTCCAAGCGTCTTGGTGCCGCTCATAGACCGCGTGATCGAGGTGCTGACGTGGGATGGCACGCGCTTCACGCCATTTGACCTCGTGGCCAATAACATTCTGGCTGCTGGCACGGTGGCCGCGAAGCATCTCGCCGTGGATTCCGTGACTGCCGAAAAGGTCAAGGCCAATGCGATCACGGTGGACAAGCTCGCCGCCAACAGCGTGACCGCTGAGAAGCTGGTGGCTGACGCGGTGACCGCTGGTAAGTTGGCTGCTGGCTCGGTGCAGGCGCGGAATATCGTCGCATTGGCCATCACAGCCGACAAGCTCGCGGCCAATTCGGTGACCACGAGCAAGCTCAAGGTCACCGAGGATATGACGGTTGCCTTGCTTAACGCCCATAAGATTCAGGCTGGCGACATCGTATCCGGTGCGGTCACGACGGACAAGCTCGCCACCAACAGCGTTAACGCCGACAAATTGGCCGTGAACAGTGTGACGGCGGGCAAGGTGCAGGCCGGTGCCATCGGAACGGACAAGCTCGCCGCAAACGCAGTGACCACTGGCAAGCTCAAGGTCACGGAGGATATGACCGTGGCCTTGCTCAACGTCCACAAGATTCAGGCCGGGGAGATTGCGGCTAATGCCGTGACCACTGCTGCCTTGGCGGCTGGTGTCGTGAATGCCGACAAATTGGCTGCTAATTCGGTCAATGCGTCCAAGATTGTGACTGGTGCCATCACGGCCGACAAGCTGGCGGCAAACAGTGTGACGGCTGTCAAGATCGCGGCTGGCACTATCACGTCCGACAAGGTGGCGGCAGGCCAGTTCAAGGGCTACGTCTTCACGGGCGCCGTCTTCCAGAGCTCCGAGGCCGCGAACACGGGCATGAAGCTCAATAGCACGGCCTTGCAAATGTGGGACAGCAACCACAATCGCACCGTCTATCTTGACGGCGAAGGCAAGTCGAATCTGCTGACCGGCACTTTCCAAACCCGCATCAGCGGGCACAGGGTGCGTATCAGTCCGGATTATCAGACCTACATCATCGGCGGCACGGAAACGTTCGTCGGTGATGGCTTGGAATTCCCGGCCTACAACGGGTCCACCGCCTACTTTTCGCATCCGGCCATCGCTTCTGTCATCCAGTCGAATCAGGTCGGCGCGATGAGCGAACTGGACTTGTGGAGCGGACACGTGAGCAAGAACGATCCCGCTGCGTTCATGTCTCTCAGATCGAAGCCGCGCAAGAAAGGCGGTACCGGCAGCGGCGGCGTCACATCCAGAGTGCATGCCGTGGCGAACACGGATTACGACGAGCCGGACGAGAGCAAGAAAAGCAGCGCTTTCCTCACTCTGGCCGGCGATAGCGCGAACGGTTCGGAGTGCTGGCTCGAAGCCGAAGACGGGAACGGCGAGGTCGGAGTCGGCGCGAACATCGGCACCGGATACGTGTATCTCGGCGGCTATCTTGGCGGCATCACGAACCGTTCTACGTTCCATGCCCAGGCTGCGTGGAAGGCGTGGTATCCGAATCCCGGCTCGAAGATTGCGACCGGCGCTTCCATGCAAGTCAATTGCACGTTCAGCCCCACAAAATACGGCCACTATTACGTTGTCGCTAACGCGGACAGCGATTGGGCGGGCATCATCGCGCACCCGGCCAATACGGGCGGTCAGAGCGGCTTCACATTGAAGCTTTACAACGCCGACCAGCCTTGCCCGGTGGATGTTTACGCGGAATTCCTGGCTTATTTGGTCAAGTGATTGGAGGACATATTGTCATCGACTTTCGAACAGGATGAGAACGGCTTGTGCATCATCCGCTGCGATCCGCCGGTGAACGGGTCGGACAGTTTCGTTTTCACGCCCGATGTGCTCGTCTCGTGGAAGGCGCTGCTCGGCTTTGCTTCGATTCGGGAGGCGATCGCGGCGATCATGCAGGGCAGGGAGGATACGAGCCTGTACGACCGCGCCACCGGCAGGGGCGTGTGGACGGGGGCTTACGAGGCCTTGGAAAGCGCGCTGAATGATTCCGCCACCGGCGTGAGCATGCTTGCGGCTGATGGGGAAGTGTTGAATGACCCGCTGACCGCCGCGCGCAATAAGGCGCGTGAGGGCATGAGTCTGCCCACCATGTCGAATGAGACGGACGCGAATCTCATTGCCACACTGTCCGCTGATGACTCCGATGAGGAGCCGTCGAGTGGCATTGACACAAGCATGACCAAAAACATTGAGGGATTGGACGCTTTTCTCAATGACGAGTCCAGTCAATCAAATCTGGACGAGTGCGAGGAGAGATTCTATGAGTCCCTTATGCCGAGACCTCAAAACCAACAGAATTAAGGAGATTGATCATGGCCGATGAGACCACTGAAACCACTACCGATACCACTACTGCCGTGACGCCCTCTGCGCCGTCCGGCGTGCTTGACTTGCGCCCGCCGCAGGAGAGCGTGCGCGCGGAATTGTGCCGATTGGGATTGGAGTTCTCCAGCACTGACGGCACTACCGAATCGTGGCGCGACTACCAGCGTGGCGTGCTTGCGACTTTCGATGATTCCGGCGCGTCCGTCACTTTGACGGACGTGAAGACGAATCTCGGCCGCACCTTGACACTCGACGAGCTTAAAGCCGTGACTCGTATCGACACGATGACCGCCGCAGACTAATCCAGCATTCCAATTTTTTCAACCCCTGCAATCCCAATCGGATTGCGGGGGTTTCGCATTTAAGGAGACTATTTTGACTCAGATTCCAGCCGACGCGAACGAGGTCATCGACTCTCTTTCCGCGCAAATCGGCACTCTCACCAAGCAAATCGCAATCCTGACCAGTCAACTCAACGCGGCCATGAAATTGATTCCCGCCGACGTGCTTGAAGCGACAAAGAAGGAGGCGGATGATGCAGAGGATTAACCTTTTCCCAAACCCATTGTTCAAGGGCAAGGTGCCAGGCGCACCAAACGGATGCACAGTCGTGTACAGCAACAATGTCGTAACCTTCACCGGCAAGACGAACACCGTGCAACAGTCCCTGATTCTGGCGACAGTCACAGGATTGATTGCAGGAGCACAATACGTGCTCTCAGGCAACGTCTACGCCAGCGCGGATAGTAACAAAATCTCGAATGGCAATATTTCCGTGGTCAGCGAGTCCATCAACAGATTTCTCGCCACATACACCGTCGAAAAAACTGGCGCCAGCGTACCATTCACATGTCGGTTCACCGCTCCGGCAGACGGTAAAGTGACTATCGCATTGCACACGCTCCCGTACATGACGTGCGCCGCACGAAGCCTCAGCGTCGAACTTGCATCAACTTACGACACAGGCGTGGGGGGGGGCTTCCGGGCTTCTTCTCGGGGGACACGATGCCAAAGGAGTGAGCTTCGTCGGGCGGGTGATGTCCGATGATGATCATGAACCTATGCACGAGCCCATCCTCGACCATCACCCTGAAAGCCGACAAGTGGGTGAATATCACGACCCTTCCGAGCGTGAATGGGGCGACATATCAGATCAGCGTCGAGGTGAACGTCACAGGCGGCACTATCTCGATAATCGGAGCGGATGGCGACATCAACGCAAGACAACGTGTCAGCTACAAGATGATCATCAACAATTCCCATCCGATATCAATGAGTTATCACGTCAAGTCAGGCAGTCCGACCGTCACAGTGACGAACATGCTCATCTGCACGTGGGGCGAATACCAGGCGAACAAGGCATTGCTCGACGGCCTTTACTTTTTCGACGGGGATACGATGCCACGCGCCTAACCCTTTTGGGGGTGGTGGCATGAGTCTCATCGTTAATCACTGCGTCATGCCGAAAGACGGTGTGAGCGTCAAGACGACGAACACGACACCATCGGACATCACCTTCACGGGGTTGACGGCGGGCGTGAAATACCATGTGAGCGTCGTCTGTTACATGCTGTCCACGAGTGGCGACAATCCGCGCTTGCGTCTCACCACCAATGGCAGTGATAGTGGGCTGGTCAGTTCGAATGGTCGCGTGGATTACGTCTTCACCGCCGCCAGCACTACTCACGGCATTCTCGTTGGGCTGAACGGTTGCACGGTCAATCTGAGCAAGGGCTTGTGCGTGCCTCAAGACCAGTGGCAGCAGCTCGTCTCGTTGGGATTGCCGGGCAATTATTTCGATGGCGACACCATGCCAAAAGATTAAACGATTTCAAGGAGATGTGATGTGTTTCAAACGTTTTTAGCGGGTTTTGGTGGTGTGGGCGGCGCGTGCGCGGTAATCACACTGTGTCTCAAAGTGTGGCCGGGCGCGTTGGACGCGCTGGCGACCGGATTGTACTCGCACGTGCAACCGGAACGATTGCCATACGATTCGCCGCTTTCCCAGCATTTCGCCAAGACACGACAGCTCGGCGAACGCACCGAGAAATTCGACGAGCGCATGGACGAGTTGTGCCGCGACACGATCAAAAACACGATCATCAGTCTCATCTACGGCGACAAGGACACCGACCACAGCGAGGCCGTCAGCTACGAGCTGTCGAAGCTTGAGAAATTGGACGCGCAATGCTGGATAGTCGCCGCCGCCGAAAAATACTTGGAGGACAGGCAATGACGCATCTAGCCATCGCAGGCGGCACATACCTGCTACTGCTCGCGCTCATCATCATGTTCAATCATGGCGCGCACAAGCGCTGAGCATTTTTCAACCATAAGGCCATTCGTGATCGGATGGCCTTTTTTCATGCCCCAAAACGGGGCGGAAGGAGGAAGCGTCATGGACGAGAACACCGTCATGACACCAGAGATGACACCGCAGGGCGACAGTCTGCCGCCCGAGAGCATTCAGGTCGTGTCCGAGGAGGATGCGGCCAAGGCCGTGGAAGGATTGGAGGACTAGCAGCATGGCAAGCGTCAGCGTTTTGATCAATCGCATGCGTTACTGGTGTGCAGTCGCCAATCTCGGCTACAGCCAGTCCGACCGCTGGAACTTCAACCCCTCGGGGGGTAATTGCGACTGCTCCAGCCTGGTCATCCACTCTCTCAAGGAGGCTGGATTCGACACCGGCAGCGCCACCTACACCGGCAACTTGTCCGACAATCTGACCAAGCGTGGCTGGAAGCGCCTGCCCGCGAATGGCAATCCGCAGGCTGGTGACATCCTGTTGAACGACGTGCACCACGTGGCCGTCTACCTTGGCGGCGGCAAGCTCGCACAGGCAAGCATCTCGGAGCGCGGCACCGCGTATGGCAGGGCTGGCGATCAGACTGGCCGCGAAACCAATATCCGCGCCTACTACGACTATCCGTGGAACTGCTACCTCCGCTACGGCGGCGGCAACACCGGCTCCGCATCCACCAGCGCTCTCGCGGTTGACGGCAATGTCGGACCAGCCACCGTGCGCCGTTGGCAGCAGGTGATGGGCACTGCGGTGGATGGCATCATCAGCGGCCAGCAGGTGCCTGACGGCAGGACCTACGCGCGTCCGTCCATCGATTCGAGCGTGGTCCGCTACGGCAATGGCGGCAGTGATCTGATCCGCGCCGTGCAGCGCCGCCTTGGCTGTGGCACTGATGGTCTGCTTGGCCCGGCCACCATTCGCGCCATCCAAGCGCATTACGGATTGGCTCAGGACGCGAGCTTCGGCCCCGCGACCGCGCGAGCCTTGCAGTCGGCGCTCAACCAGGGACGATTCTAAGGAGGTTTAAATGGCTCAGCATGCAGCACCGTCCACTTTGGAGACCACCGTCAATAATCTGACCAACGAGTGTGAGGATGGTCAGGACAACCAGCAGCCGGACGCGTACACACCAGTATTTTCGAAGCAGGTACGCACCGTGGTCTACGTGCTTGGCTTGGTCGCCTCGTGCGTCGGCCTCGGCTTCATGACCTTTGGTGACGCGGCCATCGGCGGATACATCAGCACTGTGGCCGGCTTCATCGCTTCCGGCTTGGGCGTGGCCTACAATCCACTCCGCCGCAATTAGGCGTGAAACTCAAACTCGCGTGGAAAAATTTGCGGCACTGTAGTGTCCGTGGAATTTTTTACACCCGTTTTTTAACTTTTGCCCCTTCTCCATCATGGAGGAGGGGCTTTATTTTTAGGACTTTCAAAATGGGCATCAGACAGCAGACGATTGACGATTACGGCGCGTTCGTGGACAAATTCAAACCGAAGAAGACCACGGATGACTGCTATACCCCCCCCGCAGTGTATGAGACGATAAAGGACTGGGCATGCCGTGAGTTTGGCATCGACCCCAGCAAGGTGGTGCGACCGTTCTATCCGGGCGGCGATTACGAGCGGTTCGACTATTCGGGCGGTGCGGTGGTTGTGGATAATCCGCCGTTCAGCATCCTGTCGAAGATCTGCACGTTCTATCGGACGGAGCAAATTCCGTTCTTCCTGTTCGCGCCGTATCTCACGATCTTCTCCAGCACGTCGCGCAATGGGGCGCACATGATCGTCACGAATTCGACCATCGAATATGCTAACGGCGCGCAGGTCAACACCAGCTTCGTGACGAGTTTCGGTGATGACCTGATCCGCACCGCGCCGGACTTGGCCAACGCGATCGACGAGACCGTGAAGCGCGTCAGGAAAGAGCAACGCAGGCATCCGCCGAAATACTCGTATCCGCGTGAACTGCTTACCGTGAGCAGGCTCGGGAAGATTAGCAAGCAGGTCGAGTTCCGCGTCAAGGCTTCAGACGTTGCGTTCACGAGGGCTCTCGACTCGCAGAAGGCCGTGAAGAAGGCCATCTACGGCGGCGGCTATCTCCTGAGCGAAGCTAAGGCCGCAGAACTAAAGGCCGCAGAACTAAAGGCCGCAGAACTAAAGGCCGCAGAACTAAAGGCCGCAGAAGACGTGACAGTCTGGCCTCTCTCCGAAACCGAAAGGCGGATCATCGAAAACCTCGCGCAAGAATCGCGCGGTTGAATTCCTGTTGGAATATTTTGCACCCACATGCAACATTGCCCCTCTCTCAGCATTGCTGGGGGAGGGGCTTTTTGTTGTTCGGGGGCTTGTTCCGTGGCAACATTTTGGCAACATTTTTTAGAAAACGACGTGATTTTCGTAATCTCGATAAACATTGGCAACAGTTGCAAACCGTTGAAAATAAAGGAAAAGCCGCCATTTCTGGCGGCTTTCAATCCGTGGAGATGCGGGGAATCGAACCCCGGTCCGATGACCGAACCCTCAGTCTTCTACGTGCGTAGTCTGCTGGCCGTGCGGCGGTTTTTCT